>Ga0153922_1000007_pt1 | contig 79531 bp, 78 predicted proteins | sample TSNJ006MetaG_FD_104723 | JGI IMG/M metagenome (GOLD analysis project Ga0153922, IMG submission 104723) | Attine ant fungus gardens microbial communities from New Jersey, USA - TSNJ006 MetaG | ecosystem: Host-associated > Fungi > Mycelium > Unclassified | place: USA: New Jersey, Brendon T. Byrne... | reverse complement strand
ATTTCCGTTTTTATTTAACTGGTCCTCAATCGTCGGAATAAACCACTTTTTAATCAGTGCTTTATTCGTTTTACAGTCATTAAAAAAAGAATTTAATCCCGCTTCCGCCTCGTTAATTCTTACCATTAAATTCTTCCATTCGACCGGATTGATCTTATACTCGGTAAGCCTTCTGGTATATTCTTTTTTATCGTCTGCTATATTCCACCTGAAAAGCCATACATCCTGCCTTTCTTTCTGCGCTTCCGACAGGCTTTTCACCACCCGGTCAAAGTCGATCAGCTTGACGATCCCTTTTTCTTCATTAGTAAGCCGGATGTTTTTTATATCATGATCGCTGCCTTCTTCATATTCGGAAAGAAAGGTCACAATCCGGATACTGTTCCCCTCATCCTCCAGGTTCTTACCCAGTATCCTTTTAATTCCAATCCCCGTCAATACCCTTTGGGGCCGGTCATCCAGAATCCATTCTATCATAATATAGACAGGTGCTTTGGTATTCATGAAGTAGCTTTTAAAAAGCCGGTCCTTTAGCTTCTGTTTGGGAATGATCGGCTGCATCATCATCTGGACGAGTACGGTTTTCCCACCTCCGTTCTGAAGGTTTAAAAGAGTATCCTCCCCATTATAAAAATCAAATGTCTGATCGTAAATATGTCTGTTTTCGTTATATGTAAAGTTTACAAATCTTATTTTCCCTATCTTTGGCACTTTATTTACTCCTACTCATTTAACAGGCTCTCAATCATTTCCAGCCTGTTTGTATCTAAAAAGTGATATGTCATCAGATGTGTCATTTTGTTGGTTGGCCTGATATCCTCTTCCGTCGTATCATACACCAATAGATGATGCTTTGCCAGGAAGCCGCAGACACTGCGGATATAACCATACTTTGTCTTTCTTTTTCCCGGTTCCTCAATCTGCAGCGCACTCCAATGCTCAAACATGGCTGTTACATTGAATTTTGCTTCCTCCTGCTCATGGGCAATATTCTTCTTACTGTTTGCATAAGTAAGCCTTGCGGTAATGATTTCTTCCAGCTCCGGAAGCCTGATAAAATCCCTTGATTTTATAAAATTACCTCTTCCGCTGTAGAATACGGTGATCAGGATCGTTATAATATACTGGGATAAATAGAAGTCTATTTTTCGGGCATCATAGCTGATCACTTTTTGAAGATCCATGTCTTTGATTCCTATCACATCATTATCTTCCTTGGGGATCAGGTACACTACCTGGTTATATTTTTCTATGATAACATCGCTTTTCTTCGCCATGATCTCCAGCAGGCTTCTGACCTCAATATCTGAATAATCCAGATAAAGCGCCTTATCCTGATCAATCGACAGTTCTCCTTCTTTCAGCAAATAATAATAAATCCGCATCGCCTTTTCCAGATTTAGTTAATTCAAATTTTTCCACCTCGATCTTAAACAATATATCCGGACAAGTCAATCCGGTCACATTAGAAGCAATGAAGCTGTCTGCCTCCGTATGCTTATCCTCCATCCTTTTTTCCGGTATAAATACTTTTTGGTTTCGGGAAAGAGAGATGTCCATCCGTGAGATAAGATAGTATGCTTTGTTCCTGTCCAGCACTGCAAGAACACAATATTTGACATCAAATTCCTCGGACGGGTTGAATACCGTTTTTTCTTTTTGTTCCTGAATCGCCGTAAAATCTATATGTTTCATACCGCTAAGCTGAAGCAGCACATTGGTCAGGATCTTCAGATCCGGAACAAATCTTTCATATTCCTCCCGGACATCCAAAATCAGACTGGACAATAAGAGCTCTTTCTCCCGGCTTGCCAGCGTATACTTGCAGATTATCTCAAATATATCAAGATACTGTTCATTCATTATCCGCATTTTTATATCATGTTCACTTTCCGTCTGATTAAAATATCGCTCAGACATCAAGATATTATTTCCTTCATTCCCTGAACCGGTCTGTGCTATCCGCTGCTCTTTCAGTGCCATTTTTATATTGAAGAATTTATCTAATTTGGGCTTGAAAAGCGGTCTTAAGATCTGCGTCAGGGGATAAGCCAGATCAGGATTTTCCTCCAGCTTTTTTGTTACGGCTTCCTCGAAGTTCAGCCTGTTGTCAAATCCAATGTAGAGGATATTGTCAATTGCCTCATTATAAACTTTCTGCAGCTCCTGCTGCTTTAACAGCAGACCGGACTGCTCACTGATCATCAGTTTAAGCCTGTTTTTTATATAAGAAATATTGCTTATTTCTTTATTCAGGTGCTCTTTATCAGGGCTTGCCTGATCGCTCTCCATAATGGCATCTTCTACCTTGCGTATTAATTGGTAAAGACTGTCATAGCCTTCTTTTTGTTCATCGATGGAAGCAAATGTAGCATTATATATTTTCTCATATTCTTCTATCCCGGCACTGCCGATATCTTCCTTTACTTTTTTTATAAAGTAATTGATCCGCTGAATCTGCGTTTTACTTATGTTATATAAGCTGTCTACATTATTTCTGGCCGCACTGAAATTTTTCTTTTTAATGGAGAGGTTTAATTTGAACTGTTCAATGGAAACCTGCATTGCATCTTCAATCTCCAGGGTATTAAACATAAACCGGTAGCCCTGGGGTGTCATGTAATAGGAGTAAATGCTTTCCTGCTCCAGGGGTAACCTTTTGTCATCAATTAATTTAACATTTATCTTCTCTTCTTCCCCGGCTTCAAAGTTGTATGTGGTAAAATAATGGGGAATGCCGTTATTCTGCAGGCAGTCCTTGATCAGAATGTCCGAGATACCCACATATTCTTCATCCGGGATATTCTTCCTGAGATACTCAATATCCAGTTTTCTTATGAAGGCAGCAACGTCTTTTCTCGTACAGGCTTCTTCCACCAGTGATTTTTCCATAATAAAGCACAAAACCAACATCAGCAGGTTAATTGCCTCGCCGGTATCAATGCCATATTCCCTGAACTTTGTTTTTCTGGAAACTCTTGTTGTGATAAAATCCACAATTGCAGCGATTTCCATGCGTTTATGGAAATTCTTCAAAAAATCGTAAGTCATTATCGGTTTGTGCCTCTTCTTTTCGTGGTATTTCCCCCTGTTTCGCTAACCATTCATATCATAGCACATTTATGAGACATAGTCATTAAATTCTTTAGAGAATTATCCTGCTGGTTTACGGTGCCAGACAGGTTGGAAAGACACATATCCTGCGCGAATTTGGTGCGCAGCATTATAAAAATGTCGCCTACATCAACCTTGAGACAAACCAAACGGTCAGTTCCTATTTCACCGAAAACATCGAGCCGGAGCGTATCATTCGCTTTCTTGAAACCGAGGTGCGCGAGCGGATTACCCCCGACGAGACGCTTATTATTTTTGATGAAATCCAATCTTGCGAACGTGCCCTTACATCGCTGAAATATTTCAACGAGAAAACGTCGGAGTATCATATTGTGTGTGCCGGAAGTCTGTTGGGTGTTGCAATTAACCGTGACCAGTATTCGTTCCCGGTTGGCAATGTGGATTCTATGACGCTGTTTCCGCTTGATTTTGAGGAGTTTTTGTGGGCGGTAAACGAGGAGCAGCTTTGCGAAGAAATCAAGCAAGCGTTTGAATACGATGAAACGCTGCCAACTGCGCTGCATGAAAAGGCATTGGATTTATACCGGATTTATCTGATTGTCGGCGGTATGCCACGGGCGGCGCTGACCTATGCGGAAACAGGCAGCCTACTCACTGTACCTGATGTGCAGAATAAAATCATCAACGACTACATTGCAGACATGGTCAAATATGCCACCAACACAAAGAGCGTGAAAATCCGCGCGGCCTACAATTCCATTCCGGTTCAGCTTGCAAAGGAGAATAAAAAGTTCCAATATAAGCTGGCGCAGCGTGGCGGCACCGCAACCATTTTCGGTTCGGCAATCGACTGGCTGCACTTTGCGGGTGTGGTGTTAAAGTGCGAACGGATTGAGCAAGGGCTCATGCCTATATCGGTTTATAGTGATCTTGCCAGCTTCAAATTATATATGAGCGATGTTGGTCTTTTGACCATGAAAAGCGGCATTTCGCAACAAACGGTTTTATCGGCAGGTGAAATCGACAACACATTTTTAGGTGCGATCACCGAAAACTTCGTCGCACAAGCTTTTGCCGCCAAACATTACGGCTTGCATTATTGGACGACCGAAGGCAAAGCTGAACTGGATTTTGTTCTTCAAAAGGACAACGATATTATTGCCGTTGAGGTAAAAACCGGTACGCGCACCAAATCAAAGATAGAAAAACGTTCTCTTTCAGCGGGCGGTTTTATCTAATCCTGATTTGTATGATCACGATCAGATAAATTTCTGTATCATCTGTATACGATATCAAAAAGAGATAGCACTTGGCTACCTCTTTCCTTATGTTGGTCTAATATGGTCGTTTTTCAATGCCGAGAACAGACAACAAAGCTTCCTGTAATAATTTCGAAAAATTAATCCCTGCTTTTTCAGCTTCCACATTCATCCAATACGGAATTGTGCAATTTTTCTTTACAGCTCTATTATCTACTTGTCTTCGATACTCTGCAAAATCGACATCCACCAGAGTCATAATTTCATCCTCTGCTTTTTCATACGGAACACTATTGGGTTCGGGTAAATTTTTCTCGTCATCTTCATAATCGATACCCATAATGCCGATGGCGTCTCTGGCCATGTTCATTGCATCAGGTATACTTTCCCCCTGAGTATCAATAGCAAAGTCAGGTATTCTTACATAATACCATTTATCCTCTTTGGAAATTAAGATTGGATATGCTCCTTTCATTGTAGAAATCCTCCTTCTTTTCGCACGACGCTCTAAATACAGATAATCATCCGAAGCTTAAAGCCCCGTTTTCTTGATGATCGATTTTGCTAATTTCTCGTTAATCTCGTTGTGCCGCGGTATCGGCATCATTGCCTTACCATTTGTATAGATATCATGGCTTCCGCCGTTTCTCTTAAAATACCAGCCTTTATCCTCGAGGAGATTTATCAGGTCTTTCCTTTTCATCAAGTTCTCCTATATGGTATTGTTTCCTTGTTATAATTATACTATACGTATAAAATACGTATTTGTCAATGTTTTATACGTATTTGAGGTAAAAAATTCTGCAGGTTAATGAAAAGTACTATATTGCGGATCTTGGACTTCGCGAAGCGATATTTGAGAATAACCAAAGAGATATAGAATTAGTTCTGGAAAATATAGTTTACTTAGAATTATTGCGTCATGGGTACACTGTAATAGTAGGCCGAATAAGTGGAGATAAAGAAATTGATTTCGTCTTATGATAAAACTTCTTCATTTTCAGGTAGTTGACGGACGCGGCCAAAGGGCATGGGAATCAAAAAAAGTGTAAAGTCTATAGAGTTACAGACTTTACACTTTTTGTTGTTATACTATATTGTTTTAACGCTCTGTGTGCTCTTCGATTCTTAAGAAACCAGCGCTTTGCCAAGAAATCTGCAAGAGTCCTTTGCCTCATCATCCGGCATCTCCTGGCAAATAACACTCTAGGAACTAACAATCCTATCATGGTCCTTACAATCCTGTCTGCTGTTAATTTATTCTTCATTTAGCAGCCTCTCGAATCAAATGACAGGCAACGTAATGTCGGGCAGCTTTCCATATGCAATTACCAGTCCGTTTTTCACTACACATAAGCTTGCTGTCTGATACAAAATAACCGCTTTCTCTTTCGCAGCATAGCTTTTTATTACGTTTCCAAAATAATCTCTGATTTCTCCAAGAACAGTTCCCTGCTCGACAATATCTCCGGCATGATATTTGGGATACCAGCATCCGTTTTCCTCTGAAGCTTCATAAAATGTCTCGGTAATAACCACGGCTTTATTTACAGGGGCGATTTCTTTATCTTTTCGAATGCCTAAAAACTGCAATATGTTATACACATCTTTTATATCTGCGTCCACTTCTTCTTTACTCCAAACACCAAGGTTCCCCCGTTCGATTAAAATCCCCGGAAGCCCTATGCTGCCTGCATAGTTGTATGCCCCGCCGCTGTCATTTTTAGATTCAACAATATAAGGCACCTGTACCCGCCACGCCATTTCTCTGGATGCACGGCGCACTTTTTCCTTAGCACTGCCCTGACAGTAAACATATGGCTTCAATTCTTCATATCCATCTCCACAGTGCAGATCAACGTAATAGTCGCTAAGGACAAAGACCTCTTTTTCCAGAAACCAGCATATCCGCTCTCCCAGTGTCCCGTCACTTTGACCCGGAAATTCCCGGTTTAGATTTTTCCCGTCCTCATATACGCAGCTCATCGTGCGGTGTTCGAATCCGGTACGGTTCACAAGCGGGAGAATGATAATTTTCCCGACCATCCCTCCCGGCTGCAAATACTGTGCCAACTCTATAGCCGCCTGAATTCCTACATATTCCGCATTATGGATTCCACCGGTGATCAATATCGTTTTGCCCGGAAACTCTCCGCAGATTATAGTAACCGGCAACAGCAAATCTGTCCCGGATACTTTTGTATAGCCTTGTATCTTATAATTAATATGTTCTATTTCCTGTTTGATTTTAATCATTTTCATTTTGTTTCTCCTGTCGGTATCGCTTTGGCGATAATTGTTACCCCAGTTTATTTTTAATAAACTGTATGAACCGGCTGCCACAGTCACTCAATGTTTTATCCGTCCGTTTAACATAACCAAATTCAACGTTAATATCATAATCTTCAAACGGTATTGCCCTGATTCCGTTCCCCTGGACCACCTCCTGATGCAGCAGACTGCTGATAGTTCCCATTCCGGTTTCGGTTAACAGACGCATCATCACATAATCATTATCTACGGTTACTGCTTTATGAAAATGCCGGTGGCTATTGACGGTCTCGCTTAAATGCCCGGGATAGTTAAACAACAGAAGATCCTCTTCCAGATCCTGAACATATTCAATCTTCTGCAAGTCGGCAAGAGTTACACTCTTGCGATTATAGTATTTATTTTTGGGACCGGCAAATAAGACCAGCCGGGTCTCTTTAAGTAGATGAAATTCCAGTTTTCGATGGTTGATCATATTTTGAAAAGCCTGTTTTTGGTGCTCAGAAACAAAAACAAAACCCAATTCAACATGCCGGTGCGCTGCCTGATGGAGTACCTTTTCTAAAGAGCCTTCCAGAAATTCCACCTGAAGATTTTCTTCCTGCTGAAAAAAAGAAGCAAAAATACCTGCCAGCATATTACTGGGCATCGAAGAAAGTCTTAGATTTTCTGCTTCAGCCTGAATCGTCATATCGGTAATTAACTTTGCATTTTTAAGGATTTTACGGGCCTGCTCATAAATCTTTTTTCCGTCTTTAGTTAGTTTTACCCCTTTTTTCCCACGTTCCAGAAGAGCCAGACCAAGTTCCTTTTCCATCCCCTGAATCGTTTTGCTGATATGCGGCTGTGTTGTATACAAAACTTCTGCTGCCCTGCTTAAAGACCCCATATCTACACTGACAACAAAATATTGAAACTGTTTTAACTCCATCTTCGCCTCCTGATGTGTCTCATGAAATCATCTCTCATTATGACTTTTTTTGCAAAATGTATATTAGCACACTGTACCTGTTTGTACAATCTGCCGGTATTTAAACGGTTGTAATATGGCAGGCCACCTGATGTCCGGGTGCAACTTCTCTTATCCCGGGCTTCTCCTGGATACATCTGTCCATACAGAAACCGCACCGGTTCAGGAACGGACAGCCCTTTGGCAGCTTAAGCGGACTGGGGACCTCTCCCTCAATACTGTCAATCTTCTTACCCTGATCCATATGAACTGAGAACAACGCCCCCAGCAGCGCCTGCGTATATGGATGTACTGTACCGGTGCCGACCTCACTGCCGGGCAGTACTTCTACAACATGACCCAAATACATTACGGCCACTTGATGGGAAAAGGACTGTACCAGCGCAATATCATGACAGATAAAGACAATGCTGATATTTTTTTCTTTCTGGAGCTTAACCAGCAGTTCAATAATATTTTGCTGAATTGACACATCAAGAGCGGATGTTGCTTCGTCACACACAAGAATCTCCGGTTCCAGAGACAATGCTCTGGCAATACTGATACGCTGCCGCTGTCCGCCGCTCATATTATGCGGAAACCGGTCAGAAAATTCTGCCGGTAATTCTACCATATGAAGTAGTTCCCGTGCCTTTTCTTCTTTATGCCGCCGGTTCAAAAGCCCATAGTTTACCAGCGGCTCCGTTAAAATGTCGATAATTTTCATCTTGGGATTGAAGGTTGCCTGCGGATCCTGAAAGACCATCTGCATATTCTTCCGGTTTAGCCATTTTTCCTTTCCTGAGAGATTCACAATATCCTTACCGCGATAGTGAAATGCACCCTCTGTCGGCCGGTCAAGCTGAATCAGCATCCGGGCAAAAGTTGATTTCCCGCATCCGCTTTCCCCTACGATACCCAAAGTTTTGCCCTGATATACCTCCAGGCTGACATCATTACAAGCCGTCAGCGTCCGCCCCTTGGAAGCCGGAAACTGCTTCACAATATGATCCGCTTTTAAGATAATATCCGATTGATCAAACAAAGCGTTTACCCTCCATTTCCGGCACCGCTGCCAACAGTGTTTTGGTGTACTCACTAGCGGGATGATCAATTACATCATCCCGCTTTCCCTGATCCACAATCCGGCCGTTTTTCATTACGATCAACTGATCTCCCAGATAGGATGCAACCCCCAGATTATGGGTTACGATAATAATACCCGTATCATAATCATCTCTTAATTCTGCCATCTGCCGGACAATCTGCGCCTGTGTCGTTACATCCAGAGCACTGGTTGGCTCATCTGCCAGAAGAAGCTCCGGCTGGAAGGTCATCGCCATGGCAATGCCAACCCGCTGACGCATCCCGCCGCTCAGTTGGTGCGGGTAACTGTTCATGATATTTTCCCCCTCAGGCAGCCGCATCTTAACCAGCATGTCAACCGCCATCTTCCAGGCTTCGGGCCGGGGCATACGGCTGTGGGTACGGATATACTCCACATATTGTTTTCCAATCTTCCGGATCGGATCAAGGGTTGCCTGGCAGTCCTGAAAGATCATCGACATTTTAGTGCCCCGCAGTTCCCGCCATTCTTCCTTCGATTTTTGAGTCAGAGACTGGTTCCGGAAAAGGATGTCTCCATCAACTATTTTACCAGTACCGGGCAGTGCACCCAGCACTGCCCGGATAACTGTAGTTTTTCCGCTTCCGCTTTCCCCTACGATACTGATAATCTCACCTTTTTTCATTGAAAGATTAAAATGCTTCAGAATTGGCTCTTCTTTTCCATATCTTACAGTCAGATCATTAATATCCAGCATAGATAACCTGCTCCTTTTTATCTGATGGTTACTGTTCACAGCCCTATGGGCTGCCATCTGTGAACTAAGCTGCACTTCATTCTGCCAGTGCAACATCCTTTGTCAGCCAGTAGTAATCCATTGGATACAGAGACAAACCGGTCACGCGTTTATTGGAATACAGATATGTTGTTTCATATCCAAAAAATACTGTTGCTGCATCATCCATGATCAGCTGCTGAATCTGAATTGTCAGATCTTTCCTTGCGGCATCATCAAATTCAGTTGCCAGCTCATCTAAAAGGCGGTCCACTTCCGAGTTGTTATATCCGGTCTGGTTGGACGGTGACGTGCTGTACCAGCTTTCACGCAGATATTTTTCGGGATCACCGGTATTCGCAACCAGCACATTCCAGATCAGCATATCAAAATCTCCGGCATCCCTCACATCCAGCAGCGTCTCATAGCTTACTGTCTCAAGCGTAACTTTAATGCCAATTTCTTTCAGACTTGCCTGAGCAGCCTGAGCATAAACATTTAATTCTTCACGGCTGGTATAAATAACAAAGTTCAGCTCCAGCGACTCACTCTCAGGAGTCTCTACAAATCCATCTCCATCCACATCCTGATAACCGGCTTCTGCAAGTAATGCTTTCGCACCTTCCGGGTCATAGGCATTTTCATCATTCAGCTCATCAAAACCAAAATCCAGAGTGGGTGGTACCGGTGCCTTGCCGGCACTTGCTCCGCCTTCCAGCAGCACGTTACAGTAGGTATCCCGATCCAGACCGCGGATCAGGGTCTGACGCAGGACTTTGTCCCCCAGTACGCCGTTTTCATTCATGAATGAAAATGTGCTTCTTAGCGAATCCAGTTCCATTACCTGAATATTTGCATCATTTTCAAAATCAGCCAGATTTTCAACCTTCAGGTTATATGCCACATCAATTTCGCCGGTCTGCAGAGCCATTGAACGGGTAGTCTGATCATCAACACATTTCAGGGTTACCCGGTCAAGTGGTACTTCGCCATCCCAGTAATGCTCATTCTTTACCACCGTACATGATTCTGTCGGACTAAAGCTCTCTACTACATAAGGTCCGGTACAGATCGGTCCTTCCATTGCAAACTTTTCGGTATCCGCTTCTGTATCAACGATCAGAAACAGCGGATCAGCCAGACTGCCCGGAACATTGGCAACCGGCTCAGCGGTTGTGATCTTCAGATTCTGTCCGTCCACATCAATAGAAGACGCTTCAAAAAAGGTTATTGCCCGATCACTAAGTTCATAAGTGCGTTCCAGAGAAGCTTTAACCATTTCTGGTGTCATCTCAGTTCCGTTAGAAAATTTAACACCTTCACGGATTTTAAAAGTCCACACCAGCTCATCTTCACTTACTTCCCAGTTTTCCGCCAGACACGGTGTTAGTTCACCTTCTTCATCAAAACGGACCAGTGTCTCACCGACTCCATAACGGCTGACTACCCAACTGAAATACTGTTCTGTCGGTTCCAGTGTATCTGCAAAACTGGTTACACCAATTGTGATTTCTCCGCCTGTGGCATTGCTCTCTTCCGTTTGGCTGCTTTCATTGCCGGACGTATTTTTACCTTCCTCTGATGCTGATCTGCCTGTCCCGCCACAGCCGGAAAACATACCCAGTATCATAGTTCCGGCTACTGCTGCACATAATACCTTTTGGATTGATGTTTTTTTCATTTCTTTTGCTCCTCTTCTTATGTTTATTTATCTGATACTTAGTTCAACGGGAGTCAAAACTCTCTCTGAACTAAGTATCACTGTATTCTTTTCTCGGATCCAGAATATCTCTGATACTGTCGCCGAGCATGTTGAACACAATTACTACTATTACAATTGCCAGTCCCGGATAAATCATCAGCCAGGGTGCCTTTGACAGATAAGTCCGGCCTTCATTCAGCATCAGTCCCCATTCCGGCGTCGGAGCCTGGGCTCCAAACCCCAGAAAGGACAGCGCTGCCAGTTCCAGCATCATGGTTCCGATATCGGTTGCCGCTGTCACGATCATCGTTGTGATCATATTGGGCACCACATGCCTGATGATAATATCCCATTTCCTGGTTCCGATCACCAGTGCTGATTTTATATAAAGATTCTTTTTTATTTTCAACACCAGACTTCGTGCCAGCCGGGCGTATTTAGTCCAACTGACCGCTGCGATCGCAATCACGGCATTAACCATATTAGGCCCTAAGAGTCCGGCAATTGCAATTGCCAGTACCAGGCCCGGAAAGGATATCATCATATCCGCTATCCGCATGATCATCTCATCGACAATGCCACCAAAAAAGCCGGCCAGAATCCCCAGTACCGTTCCAATCACAAAAACAACCGCTACCAGCGTAAGGGTCATTACCAGCGATGCCCGGGTTCCGAAAATAACTCTTGACAACACATCCCGCCCCAATTTATCAGTACCAAAAAGATTAGTGCGGTCAGGTGCTTTTAAAGAATCGGACATTACCGCATCATATGGATCTTTTGGTGCGATCCATGGGGCAAAAATAGTAACTGCCGCAATCGCCAGAGCCAGGATCAGGAAAACAGTAAATTGTTTATGCTTTTTTAAAAATCTCAGTGTCTTCAAGTTACCGTTCCTCCTTTAAACGGGGATCCAAATGATAATAAGAAAGATCGACCAGCAAATTGATCCCCATATAGAGCAGTGCGATCCACAGTACGTAGGCCTGCACCAGCGGGTAATCCCGGCAGGAAATCGCTTTCACTGCCATATTGCCCATTCCCGGCCAGTTGTAGATAATCTCCACCACCGCAGTACCTCCCAGCAGACTTCCCAGTGACAATCCCAGTAGGGTAACCAAAGGCAGCATTGCATTTGGCAGTACATGCTTCCATAAAATTGTACTTTCCTTAATTCCACGCATCCGTGCACCGATAACATAGTCCTGGTTTAATTCTTCCAGCACCGCCGCACGAACCTGCCGGGTATATTTCGCCGACATGGCAATGGCCAGTGTTACCGCCGGGAGAATTAAAGATTTAAAATCAGTACTTCCGCCGGATACCGAAATCCAGCGCAGCGTCACCCCAAAGATGCTGAGCAGGATCAGGCCAATCCAGAAGTTTGGTATCGAAACGCCCATAAAAGTTATTGCCCGCACCAAATTATCAACCCATTTATTTTGGTGGATTGCCGAAAGAATACCCAGCGGTATCGATACAATGATCATAATGATCAGTGATGCCAGTGCCAGTTTCAGTGTTGGCCAGAAACAGGAAGTTATCTTCTCCACTACCGGAACTTTCATTGAATAAGAAGTTCCCATATCTCCGGTCAGCACTCCTTTCAGCCAGCTGCCGTACTGCACCAGAAACGGTTTGTCCAGTCCCAGTTCGGCCCGGGTTTTCTCAAGCAGCTCAGGCGTCGGTATATTTCCACACTCTGTCAGCATGATCTCCGCCGGATCACCCGGAGACAGATAGGTCAGTCCGAACGTTAGAAAACTGATACCAAATAGAACTACGATAATTTGAATAAACCTTCTGACTATTTGCTTCTTTTTCAATGTTTTACCTCCGCAAAACGCCATTTAAAACACAAAAAAACAGTCTTGTTACAGACTGTTTTCACTCTTTAATACAGATAAAATCCCTATCATCCTACCAATATTTTAAGAGTTCTCATCAGCCGTGAGAAGTTCCTCAAAGATATAAGCAGTTCTCCTGACTCCAGATCATCATCTCTGAACCCCTTCCCAGATATATATCCAGTGGTTATTGTTCAGACACTCCCTGTCACAGTGGCGGGACCGTATCGGGTTTTCACCGATTTCTCTATCAATGCTTACGCAACTTATATCCAAATTGTTTCTAAAGTTATTATAAAGGTTTTTACTAAAGAGTCAACCATTTATCCATTCCAATTTGTTATATCATATCGGCTCTTGATCTTCTACCTTTACTGATAGTAATTATTTTTTCTTTTATCGAATGTATCCTTTCAAAACCAGGATATTATTCACCTGCTTAAAGCCATTCGCACCTTACTCTTGGCTATCCGCTATCAGATTTTCAATCACCCGCGTTGTCTCTTCGTACTCAAACAGCAGAACAAATCGATATATATTTTCCAGCTCCTTCTGTACTTTCCTGCTCCAAGTACCCGCACGCAGCCGAGCCTGTGATTCATCTATTGCTTCGATATTGATGACAGCGAGTGCTTCTTTCAGTCTCAAGCGCTAGCGTGATCAGCAAGTCTTTGTCTTCCTTAATTTCGCTTTTATCAGCACTTTGTATGCTTGGTAAAGAAACGGAAATATTCTTAGCCATCTCACCAAGCTTCAGTAAAAATGTGTTGATATTTTTTGTGATAAATTCCAGATCCTCATTATTTCCGGTCTGCTCCAGTGCTTTAGCCCGTTCAGAAATATCAGCAGCACTAATGCTGACAAATGCACTTTTCAGCGCATGGATATATGTAGTGAATAAAACGATATCTCCGGAACTTAAAGCATCCTCAATCTGCTTGGTTTTTTCGAGACTGTCTTCGTAAAACACATCCAGTATCTGCAGATAATTGTCCATATCTCCTCCGGTTATAGTAATTCCAAGGTTTGTATCAATCCCTTCAATTTTAATTTCCGGCTTGGATACAACTACATCGGATTTCAAATATTTTTTCTGTTTGTCCTTGGGAATCCATTTTTCCATTGCTGCATACAGCTTTACTATTTCAATTGGCTTGGATAGAAAATCATTCATGCCATTTTGTAAAAACATATCCCGCATTCCGGAGACTGCATTCGCAGTCAATGCAATAATCGGCAGTAACTTATAATATTCATTCTTTTCTCTCAGCGCGCGGATCCTCTCGGTAGTCTCGATTCCATCCATTATTATTCTATTTTATCAGATACCCTCCATCGCACGGAATCACAGTTCCATTAACATAATCCGATGCATGCGATGCCAGAAATACCGCCAAATATTTCAGATCATCCGGTGTCCCCCAGCGTCCCGCCGGAATCCTTTCTGCGATTTTCATATGCCGCTGCGGATTGTTTTGCATATTAATATGACGATTCAAATCCGTATCCATAAAACCAGGTGCTACCGCATTTACATTAATTCCTCTGGATGCCCACTCATTGCACAGCGCTTTGGTTAACTGTGCTACAGCCCCTTTGGCCGCAGCATATGCCGGAACAGAATCGCCGCCAAAAAACGACAGCATTGAGGCAACATTAATAATCTTGCCATAACCTTGACGAAGCATCAATCTGCCTGCCATCTGGCTAAGAATAAATACTGCGTCCAGATTAATATCCATCACTAGATCCCATTCCTCTATCGGGAAATCTTCTGCTCTGATTTTACGCTGGATTCCAGCACCATTTACCAATATATCAACCTTGCCATTCATTAGACCCACAGCTTTTTCAAAAGTACTTTTTAGATCTTGCCGCCTGCTTAAGTCAGCTTTCACAAAATGAACAGGGGCGCCTGTCTGTCCTAAACTTTTCGCAGTTTCTGCTCCGCCATCCAGCATATCAATGATCGTAACTTCTGCCCCAAATTCATGCAATCCTTCTGCCATCCCCAGCGATAAACCACTGGCACCACCGGTTATAATTGCACACATTCCTGATAAATCAAAACATCTATTCATACCTTACTCCATTCTTTTCTTTCTATCATAAGCACTTGAAAACAGCAATCTAGTGACTCGTAAGTTCTCGTAAAAAGTGTCCGCCTTTCTTTGCATCATCCACCAAAACTTTCACGTCTTTATCTTTACAAAGGTCTCTCCATACTCGCGTCCGCTTCGCATTATGAGCTGTAGTCAATACAAACGGCTCCATAACAAGTGCGCCTTGATAAGAAGATTCTTTAAGCGCCTGGGTAATTCCCTTCCAATCCATATCAGATGGACCGACACCTGGGATCCGGCGATTGGATTCACCCACATGGAAATGACCTAATTTGCCCCGCTTAGCCGCATAACTAATTGCCAATGGTGTTGTTTCCTCTTCGATATTCATATGATAGGTATCCAGCAATATCTTTGCTCTGGAACTGTTGATACTTTCTGCAAATGCAACAGCTTCTTGCGAAGTGTTAAACAAAAACTGTTCAAACCGGTTAAGCACCTCAAAACAGTAGTCAACCTCAACCCTTTCAGCTGTCCTGATAATCTTCTGCATGCTTTCCATACAATAGGCAAGCGCCCGCTTTTTTTCTTCCTGAGTATCTTCCTCAGTCGGGCATCTAAGCCACTCTGAGTAATTGCATCCAGACCATACGGTAATTCCCAGCATTGGCATTTTCTCCAAAACAGCTTTACAGTAACGAATTCCTTCTTCCCTGACCTCTGCATTATCAGCGGCAATATCGTTTGTTTTATCCAATCCTCCATTCAATGTTACCGTCATATGATATTCACGCAGCTTTTGGGAAAATCCGCGACAATCCTTCCAACTCATTTTCATCAGCCATGCAGGATTAATCTCGATTGTATCCAGTTCTGCATAATGGGTTAAGTCCAGCATCCGAAAGATATCATGTTCCTCACCGGTTCCCCACCAATATCCAATATGTAAACCAATCTTATTCACTGTTTTCACCCTCTTTTTCTGTTAATCAGCGCTGATACTTTCTCCACTATGTGCTCGGCACCCATTTTAAAATGCTTTAATAGATACTCTACCTGCCCTACCTCACCAAAAGCATCTTTAATTCCGGTACTGTCAAAAGGAATACCAATTGAATTTTGCGCAAGTACTTCTGCAACCGCAGAAGTCAGACCACCGATAACAAAGTGATTTTCAGCAACTAAAACAGCACTTGTTTCATTTGCACAGCGCACGATTACTTCCTCATCAAGCGGCTTAATGCTGACAATATCTACGATTCTTACAGAAATGCCCCGATGCCGAAGCTCCTCGGCTGCCAAAAGCGATTGTTCCATCATCAGTGCACCGCTTACAATAATAGTTGCATCATTTCCTTCCTTCACCACAACACCTTTTCCCAATTCAAAGTTTGAATTCGCTTCATATATCTGAATTGTTGGTTTTCTATGCATTCGAATGTAAAACAAACCTTCCGTTTCGGCTGCTTTACAGATTGACCATTTCATTTGTATCGGATCACAAGGCTCTAATATTGTAATATTAGGAATCGGACGCATTAATGCAATATCCTCCATAGCCTGATGAGTTCCCCCATTAAGAGCGCCTGTTATACCAGGATCCGAACCTATTATCTTAACATTGGCATGACTGTATGCACAGGAAATATAAATCTGGTCACAGGGGCGGCGGGTTGCAAAGGTTCCAAATGTATGTGCAAATGGAATAAACCCTGTTACCGATAAGCCTGCTGCCATAGTAATCATTGACTGTTCCGCTATACCCACATCAAACATCCGGTCCGGATATGCTTTTTGAAATACACCTGTTCCTCCGGCGCCCATCAAATCAGCTTCCAGCGCTACAATCTTTTCGTTATCTCTTGCCAGTTCAACCAGCGTTTCCGCATATACTGCACGCATTTCACGGGAGGTTGTTTTATAATCTCCTGAAATCTTAACCATTGTTATTCACCTCCTCTATCATGCATTTTCCCATAATTTTGCATTCTCTTGTTCCAGTGCAGCAATTGGTTCTAATATCTCTTCTTTACTAATTGATTTTACATGATGAGAACCCAGGACATTTTCATACTTCTTCCAGCCCTTTCCTTTCACCGTATGCATATCAATAAATACCGGTCTGTCAGCTTTCTTGCCAAGAGAAATTGCCATGCCAAGTGATTCAACATCATGTCCATCTACGTCCATAACATACCAGCCAAAATCTCTTGCTTTTTGAGCAATATCTCCAATCGAAAGGATATCTTTTGTCGCACCATCGATCTGTAACCCATTTTCATCCACAATTACAACTAAATTTTTCAGATTATACTGTGGTGCCAACATCATTGCTTCCCATACAGAACCTTCATTCATCTCACCATCACCCACGATACAATAAGTATAATTGTCTCTTCCGGCAGTTTTATTTCCAAGGGCAATGCCAAGTGCGGCACCAATACCCTGCCCTAATGATCCGGCTGTCATATCAATACCAATCGTTTTACAACGGTCACAATGACTGGGCAGCCTTGTTCCCGATTGATTCAAAGTCATCAACTGTTCCATAGGAAAATATCCTTTAAGAGCTAACGCTGCGTACACCACCGGTCCGGCATGTCCTTTAGAAACAACCAGATAATCTCTTTTAGGATCATCCGGATTCTTAGGATCGATCTGCATGATATTCTGATAAAGAACAGCCAGCAGGTCTGCCAGATCTAAGGTTCCGCCGACATGACCACTGCCAAGCTGGGCAAGTTCTTTCAATGTTTCTATCCGAATCTGATTGGCAAATATCTTTAAATCTGCAATTTTCTTACTCTCCATTTAAGACTCCTTTTATGCCATAATGCGAACCATAACTTTACAATTATTTGTTGTATTTAAACAGGACTGAAAAGCCTCCTGTATCTTATCCAGATCATAGTTTGCTGTTATGATCTGGATAAGATTTTCCCGCAGTAGGGCATCACTGATCATCATTTTTACCGCCGCTTCAAAAGCTTGTTGTGTGTGAACGCGAATGGATGTTATGGCAATTTCTTTTCGCATCAAACTCCATGTATCAATCGGGCGTGGGTCGTTAGAATAAGCAATCATTACAACGGAGGCACGTACCGCACCGATTTTGGTTACTAGCTCTGTCGATGCCGGTACCCCTGAAGTTTCATAAATTCTGTTGAATCCTTTTCCATCCGTTAGTTTCAATACCGTTTCTTCTATTCCCGGCTTCCTTGCATCCATTACCGTAAAACCAAGGGACTTTGCAAATTCAATTCTTTCCGGCTGAGTTTCACTTAACACGACTTTTGACGCTCCCGCCTTCTGTGCCGCAAAAGCACAGCATAATCCAATCGGACCAGCGCCAATAATAAATGCCTTATCAGAAATCTTAAAATACAGTCGGTTTGTCGCATACACACCTACTGCCAGCGGTTCTGCCAGCGCATAAACCCGAAGATTGGCATCTGGCGGCAGAAGAAATAACTTATCTTCCTTCACTGTTACATATTCTGCAAATGTACCAGTAGTTTGTGTTCCCAACACTTTCAACGAACGGCAAAGGTTAAAATGGCCTTCCTTACATGCGTCACACAGACCACACTCCTGAATAATATGAGCACAGACTTTATCTCCAATCTTAAACTTCGTACATTCCCCTCCAAGTGCTGCAATTATACCACTGAATTCGTGTCCCAGAACCATTCCCGCATGGGCCAATGGATGCTTACCAGTATAAGAATGTATATCTGATCCACAAATCCCTGTATATGCAACTTGAACCAACACCTCTTTGGATCCGGGTTCAGGACACAACTTCTCACAAACCGCTAATTTGTTCCAATTCTGTAATACAGCTGCTTTCATAATATTTTCCACTCCTATATTTTATATCAGGCAGAATGTTTTATCCGCTTGATCATCGTATCCTGCATTTCTTTGGATAGCTGAATAAAGTATGCAGACAAACCACCCATGCGGACGCGGAGTCCTTGATGTTTCATTGGGTTTTTCTGTGCATCCTCTAGCATTTCACTGCTAACCCCTGTCAGGGTCATAATGTGACCGCCCAAATCACAGAATGTCTTCATCAATCCAACCATTCTGACAATACCTTCGTCACCCTCTACTTCATTGGAATTAATCTGCATATCCAGCGGGCATCCTGTGACAAATTTGTATAGATCCGCCTTTGTCGCCGACTTAATTGCTGCAGTAGGACCATTCAGATCAAGACCGAGTGATGGAGAGTAATTACTGCTGATCGCCTCCTGGCTCATACGCCCATCCGGAGTAGCACCAACATTATGTCCAAAGCGGGCATAGTTTTCAAATGTACCAATTCCGCAGCAAAGCTTGATATTTCCAGCCTTACCATTTTCCTGCTTCTCCATTACCATGCGATGGCAATCATTCAGTGTCTTTACCATAAGTTCATCTGATTCTTCATTGTCGTTTCCGACTTTAGATATCTTGTTAACAATTTTCTGACGCAGCGCCTCTTCACCGCCATAATTAGTGCGGCATAGCTCTGCTACCTGAGCCAGCGTTAATTCTTTGCTCTCATACACCATTCGTTTAATCGCCAGCATTGAATCAGTAAAATTGGCAATACCGGTAACAATGAATGAATAGAGATTATATTTGCAGCCATCCAGCGACAGGTCCATACCCCGCTCAATACAATCATGCATCATTGAAGAAAGGAGCGGTGAAGGTGCAATTTTATAGCGATTGTGATAATAATCAACCTTATTACGCAGGATACGGCTGATTTGATAATCCACCAGACCCATAACCGCTCGATAAAACTCATCAAAGGTCTTATATTGGCTTAAATCGCCCAAATCCTTGTTTTCCTGTTTTTTTCTGGTAAGGCTCATACCGTTTTGCAGAACATATTCCAGCATCTGCAGCAATTCCACATGTGCATAAGAAAAATAAGATTTTCCCGGTATCAGAACTTCCCAGCATCCATCATTAGAATAGTCGCGGGCATCTTCAAGAGGAATACCAATTTTAGTGAGCCCGTCGATGACTACTTCATCATTGTATAATGCTGGCTCACCCGAACCTTTTCGTAAAATCTTTGCACATTCTTCATATAAAGATAACGGTGCATCTTTGTGCAGCCGGACAGATAATACCGGTACCACTGGCTCAAGATAAGCCCACATTTTTAATATCGAGAATGTCATATCGTTGGTGGCATCTTCTCCTTCCGGTGTCACTCCGCCTAGAATCATGTTAATCAGCCAGTGATTAGCGGAAGTTCCATAGTTGTAACTCTCGTCATTTTCCATAACAAAGGAAACAGCCATATCATCCGGATCACCACCGTCACCTTGTTCCTCTTCCGACATATGTACTTCCCAATGATCTTGATTCAACTGAACACGTTCGCTAAACTTAGCCAGCCAGCTTGCTATCAGCTCATCTGCTGCCGCAACAGTCAGGATGCCCTGTTCAATATCATGTTTATAAAACGGATACAGATACTGATCTGATCTTCCTGTAGGAATATATTCCAATGTACTGTGATTTGCAATGAAAATAAACCAGAAACTCTGAAGTGCCTCCTGCAGTGTATTCGCCGGTTCCCATGGTACCTTGCGGCAAATGCGGGAAATCTGAAGCAGTTCGATCTTTCGCTCAGGATCCTTTTCTTTTAGTGCACACTTTACTGCCAAATCAGCATATCGTTCTGCCAAGTCCACCACTCCATCCAATGAGATCAGCATTGCTCTATAAAAATCCAGTTTTTCCTGATCGGCATCTTCCCGTTTTATTTCACATTCAATTTGTTTATAAATGTCTACCTCAATACCGCGAATTCCTTTGTTAAGCAACATCCCAAAATCCGGCGGATGATGTCCCCATGGTGCTTTCGTGGTGAAGCAGCTAAGCAATGCATCTTCTTTCTCCTCTGGAAGTGCATAATCCGGAAATTCCTTCCCAAAACCGATTGATGCCATTGCCGCAATACCGACGACTAATTCATCCGGTTTTATCTCAATCGGCATATTTTTGCACACATAAGCTGTCGCAACTGCCTTACGGATCATAACCGATTCTTTTTTTATCTCGTCATCTGTTAAAATGGTTTTGTTTGCACCCCACCACTCTTTTTTAGTGTAGAATTCAACTTCAAATAATCTCTTCTTAATTCTCTCTATACGATTCATATTAACCTCTATTCTGTGCGTGCTTCACAGCACATATATTTAGATGTGAAAATTTATTTTTCCCACTCATACCTTCCTAGCTCTTTTTCTCCGTCTTCGATGCAACATCAATCGCAACTGCAAACAACAGTACTAAACTGCGTACGATATACTGATAGGTTGCATCCAGGTTCATGAGACTCATACCGTTATCCAGTCCGGTCATTAAAATCGTTCCCAAAATAGCATACGGAACCGAACCAATACCACCCAATGTACTGACACCACCTACAATACAGCCGGTAATAGCACTAAATTCAAAATCTTTACCGGCTGATGCAGTTGCCTGACCTACCCGTCCCAGATATACAACACTTGCAACCGCAACCAGAAATCCCATTAAGATATAAACCTGTAACGTAATCTTCTTAACATTAATACCCGATAATCTGGTAGCTTCACTGTTGCCGCCAATCGCAAATACATATCTTCCAAATACCGTATTCCGAGAAACATATGTAAAAACACAGCCTAATGCTCCCAGAAGCAGCAGTGCATATGGTAATCCCTGATAGCTGTTTAAAATAGCTGCAACCAAAATGAGTGCAAACACGACCAGCAGGATTTTACCATAAAATTTAGGCCAACTCTCTACCGGAAGTGCATATTTCTGTTTGTTTTTCCGGCTCTCAAACATCATCACTATCGTTATCACAATCACAATTGCAAAGATAATGATGGTGGAATCATAATACTTGTCAGTAAAGAAAGACGGCAGGTAATCAGCACCAATAGCACCAAAGGACTTGCTTACCGGTCCAACTGTTGCACCACCTCCAACCAACAAACATAGCCCTCGAAACATCAGCATTCCCGTCAGCGTCACGATAAAAGACGGAAGATTTCGATATGCTACCCAAACTCCCTGCCAAACTCCTATCGCGCCCCCTGCCAGCAGCATTGTCAGAATGGTGATCAGCGTGCCTTGACCTGCAACCTGCATAGTTGCACCTACCGCAGTTAAAAATCCCAATACTGATCCCCCCGACAAATCCATGTTGCCGGAAACCATAACAAAAACAATGCCGATACCCATGATCGAGTAAACGCATCCCTGCATCATGATGTTGGTCAAATTCCTCGAAGTCAAAAAAGTTCCGTTAGTCAAAACCTGAAAAACACCAAAGATGATAGCTGTCTCGATCACCAGCATGACCTGCGTAATATTATCTTTTATTCTCGCATTAATTGTTTCACGAAACCTCATTCGCTTTTCCTCCTTGTATGCACTTCATAATATTAATCTGCGAAATATCTTCATCTGTTAACTCACCGGCAACTCTTCCCTCTACCATTACATAAACCCGGTCGCAAACACCAATAATCTCAGGCATTTCCGAAGAGATCATAATGACACATTTACCTTCCGCAGCCAAACGTTCCATAATCGTATAAATTTCATATTTCGCTCCTACATCAATGCCTCGTGTCGGCTCATCCACAATCAAAATATCTGGATTTGTCATCAGCCATTTTGCCAAGACTACTTTCTGCTGGTTACCACCACTTAAGTTTTTGGCTAACTGCATAATTGAAGGTGCTTTAACCCGCAGTTCCTTAGAATAACGTGCAACCTCTGTAATTTCTTTGTTGTTATTGATAATTCCAAAACGTGACAGTTTATTGAAATTGGAAAGCGCAACATTAGAACGAATCGTGCCCCCAAGAACCAGTCCCAACTTTTTTCGGTCTTCTGTCACATAACTGATACCACTTCGAATAGCATCTTTCGGACTGTTAATTTTCTTCTCTTTACCATTGATCTTTAAGATGCCGCTCGTATTTTTGTAATCAGCACCAAAGATACTTAATGCCAGTTCTGTGCGTCCAGCTCCCATTAGACCAACAATTCCCAGAATTTCACCTTTATTGGCATAAATATTAATATCATCAAGCAGCATTTTTCCAGTGATACTGCTATGTGAAACCGACCAGTTTGCGACTTCCAATGCCGATGTCCCCGTCAAAACCGTATGTGCTAATTTCGGATAGAGATTAGTCAACTCACGGCCAACCATGTGTTGGATCAATTCATTTTCATCTAAATCGCCCATCAGCTTTGTAATCACCGTTTTGCCATCCCGCAGAACAGTTGCGGTGTCTGCAATTCGAAAAACCTCACTAAGCTTATGCGAAATATATATCAAGGTCATACCTCTCCCCTGCAATTTTTTAAGGAGAGCTAGCAGCTTATCTGTTTCCTGCTCCGTTAATGACGACGTTGGCTCATCAAATACAACAACCGATGCATCCTTATTTAATACTTTTGCAATTTCCAGCATCTGCTGTTGTCCGGGGCTAAGCCTTGATGCCTGTGTATTCGGACTGACATCCAGTCCAACAATATCTAAAAGTTCTTTTGCTTTCGTATACTGACGCCCCTTATCAATTACACTATTTTTCACGCCACTTTTACGTAATTCGCTTCCCAGAAATATGTTTTCACTAACTGTCAAATTTTTAACTATATTTAATTCCTGATGCACAATGGCTATACCGGCATTTTCACTGTCGTTAACTCCATTGAAAAACTGTTCTTTATCATTTAACAACATCTTTCCACTGTCTTTTTGGTATATACCGCTAAGCACCTTCATCAACGTAGATTTACCAGCACCGTTTTCTCCGACCAAGGCATGTATTTCTCCGCATTTTACACGAAAAGACACTTTATCAAGCGCCACTACGCCGGGAAATGTTTTAGTTATTTCCTGCATTTCAAGAATGTAATCTGTCAATTTATGCCACCTCTCTTTCCCGTGACAGCCGCTTCTCCCGAACTAATGTAAAAGCATCAGTCCGGGAGACGGCTACAAATGCTATTTCTATTCGTTATAAACTTCTTCTTTGCTCATATAACCACTGTCAATCAAAATCTCGTCCAAATTATCCTTATCCACGACTATAGGTGGTAATGAAATCATCGGAATACCTTCATAATCGCCATCAGTTGCTGCTTCCTCACCATTTACAAGTTGTAAAGCTGCATCTACAGTCGCTTTTGCCAGATCATAAGATGCTTTGTATAAAGTGATTGTCTGCTTTCCGGCAAGAATTCTCTGTGCAGCTGCTACTTCCGAATCCTGTCCCGTTACTATAGTAGTTCCTGCCAGCCCCGCAGACTCTAAAGCCTGAATTGCTCCGCCGGCAATTCCGTCATTTGCACAGAGTATTGCTGCCATCTCATTGTTATTTGCTGTTAAAGCGTTTTCAGCGTGATTAAGTCCTTCATCCGATGACCAGTTTTTACAATTCTGATCGGAAACGATGGTAATATCACCAGAATCTACGTGCTCTTGCAACACTTCCATCCAGCCCTGATGGATCTCATTAGTTGATGGCTGATTTACAACATCACCACCAAGCAATGTATAATTTCCCGCAGGTGCTTTTTCAATTGCATATTCTGCCATTCGCCTTCCTACCTCTACATTGTCAAAGGTCATATATAAATCATATGGATCGCCTGACCATACACGATCATAGCCGATAATTTTAACCCCTTCTTCGGACGCTTTAGTAACAATTTTACCTGTAGAACCTGGATCACATGCAGCCAGAATCAAAACATCTATGCCTTCTGTGAGCATATTTTCAATCTGTGAGAACTGCTTGTCAGTATCCCCATTGGCAAACTGTACAATCACTTCAACCCCCATATCTTCAGCACATTTCTGCAGATTCTCAGCATGTAACATCCAAATTTCTTCCTGAGAAGTAGGAATCGCAATACCTACCTTCATTTTGCCGTCGCTTACATTACCCTCATCACTTGCATTTTCTTCACTACTTACACTGTCCTCGTCACTTACAGTGCCCCCATCGCTCGATTCCTCTGTTTGCCCTCCGCAAGCGGTAAGTGTCATAGACAGCATACACAATGTCATGACCATTGCCAGAATAGACTTCAACCCTTTCATTTCTTTTACCTCCTTTTTATTGTTGGTTATAAGAACAGCTACTGCTGTTTTTATCGCATCTAAAATACCTGTCTGCGATTTTTACTTGGTGTATCGCCACTAAGCTTTTTATAGGTTTTATTAAAGTAAGAAAGATTTTTAAATCCTACTGAAGATGCAATTTCTGTTATTGTCATATCCGTATTACGCATCAATTCTCCTGCCTCTTTACAACGATACTTGTTTAGGAATTCAACAAACGTAATACCCGTCTCTTGTTTGAAAAAGCGGCAAAAATAATTTCTTGTCAAATGAACATTCCGCGCAATTTCATCAAGAGAAATGTCCTCACTATAATGTTCTCCAACATATGAAAAGATATACTGTAGCCGATCTGATGCTTTCTTTTCATAATTAACCTGCTTTTCGCCGATATCTTCATTTCCTGACCGGGCTATTATCCTGGCAAAAATACCAAATACATCTGCCAGAATATTAACTTCAGCTGCTTTACCCCTCTGCTGTCCATGTTCAAATGTCTGCTGTATTAAAGTATTTAGCGCAATCATGGTATCATCTTCCAGCATCAGGAATTTTTCTTCATCATGCATTGGCATATAACGTCGTACATCCATTCCATAACTGCTTAATATATCCGGTTCCACTTGAAGAACATAATATTTTGCATAGCTACCGTCGGTACCAATAATCGTGTGTACATCATAAGAGTTAATTAAAGCAATCTGCCCGCTGCTCAAATGCTTTTCCACATGTCCTACGATAAGATGTATCTCTCCCGAAATTACGCACAGTATTTCCAAAGCTTTATGCAAATGCGGCAGAATATCATCTCCTTTTTGACGGGTATCATAAAATATGCGTACCGGAAAGTTTACAGTTCCGCATCTTCCCTCTTCCAGAATCGGGTCTTTATTTGCACCAAGACGACCATGTACCGGATCATATCTATAACCACTTGTATTCTCCATATCCACCGACATTCAATGTCACCTCCGCTCCCCTTAATATATTGATTGCTTTTTCTATTACTCCTTGTGTTGGCAGCGGTGTTTGTTCAAATTCATAGTCTTTGTCTAACCCCTGCCATTTTCCCTGTCCCATTTGATGAAACGGAAGAATATGTATCTCTTTCACTTTACATTCTCTGGCAATTTGGCTAGTCAATTTCAGACTTTCTTCTCCATCATTAACACCTGGAATCAACGGAATACGGATAATAGTTTCCTTCCCCATCCTTGCTGCATTTCTCAGGTTACGAAGAATCTGCTCATTTCCCACACCCGTATATTTCTTATGTGCCTCGGAATTCATATGTTTTATATCAAATAGAAGTAGATCGCAGTTTTTCACTGCTTTATAAAACTGCGTCTCCTCGCACATTCCACACGTTTCCATCGCTGTATTAATATCTTCTGCCTTTACCGCATCAAACAACTTAGCTACAAAATCCGCCTGCATTGTTGGCTCTCCACCGCTGATAGTAAGTCCACCATTTGTATTCTGATAGAATAACTTGTCTGATAAAACAATTCGCTGAATTTCATTCAGACCTCTTATTTCCCCTACCTGTTTTCTTGCTTCCGGTCCGCAAGCCTTGGCACACACACCACATACTGTACATAATTTCCGATGATAAACAATCTCGCTTCCTACCACCTCGATTGCATGGTTAGTACAACTTTCTACGCATTTTCCGCAGCCCACGCAAGATTCTGCTGTGTACATAATTTCCGGTTGCAGAAAATTGGTTTCCGGATTTTGACACCACTTACACCGCAAAGGACAACCTTTTAAAAACACAATCGTTCGAATTCCCGGGCCATCATGTACTGAGAAACGTTGGATTTCGGTGATACATGCCGTATTGCCTGTTCTATCAATTTCAAATATTCCATTTTTTTCATCTATATTATGACTCATTTTAAGTATCTCCTTTGCATACTTTTATAATATTGATTTTATCTTCTCCGCGCTATGGCTTTTTTATCTTAATTAGCAATTATATTATCTTTTCCTTGTAAAATATTATCTATGGTTTTTGTGCGTTTTAAACAATTTCCTTTTATTTACGATGTTTTATATCCTGATTTTGTCTTATATTATCTTTTCATTATCATTAAATTATTTTTTTGTTATTTTTTACCTAAAATTTAATTTTGTAAAATATTGTCTTTTTATTAAAAATTAATAATTATTTTTTAGGAGTGGTGAAAAGCTAATTATACATTATGTAAAGCTAATATATGACTAGCGATAGATATTCTTTTTATCCATAATGAAGGTACTTTCAGGAAGTGATATATATTTGAAACAAATTAAAAATGTTGAAAAGAAGGAGTGTATATTATGGAAATGTTTTTTGGCGGGATACCTACTGCAGCCAGCAATGGCAAAACAATGAATGTAATCAATCCGATTAACCAAGAGATAATTGACACTGTTCCCTGTGCAACTCCAGAAGATGTCAATCATGTTTTGAACATCGCACAAGACGGTGCCAAACTCTGGGGCAGCAAAACCACTGAGGAACGAGCAGCTATTCTATTTAATGCTGCTGATGCATTAATATCTGAGCAGGAAACTATTGCTACACTGTTGTCAAAAGAAACTGGAAAACCGTATAAACAGTCATTGGGATGTGTGGATCTTGCTTCCCAATTATTCCGCGGTTATGCCGAAAAAGCAAAACATCTGTATGGACATATTCTTCCCAGCGCAGATGATTTTATCACTGTGCAGCGCGAACCTTTAGGTGTTGTCGTATGCATCACGCCTTTTAATTTCCCTATTGAACTATATGGGCATAAGGCAGGTCCGGCATTGGCTGCCGGTAATGCTGTCGTCATCAAACCTGCTTCTGATACACCGCTTGCTACTATTTATATGACCGAAGTATTAATTCGCAGCGGTATTCCTGCTGAGGTACTTCATGTAGTCACCGGCAGTGGCAGTATTGTTGGTCGTGCACTGTCAGAATCGCCTAAAGTAAATGCAATCAGTCTCACTGGCAGTACACCTGTCGGTATTGATATTATGGAACATTGTGCGAAGAATATGACTCGTACATTTATGGAATTGGGCGGCAATGATGGTGTTATTATCCTTGATGACGCGGATATTGATCACGCAGTTGCTGAAGCAATCAATGGCCGTATCTATAATGCCGGACAGGTCTGCTGTGCTCCGAAGCGTTTTATTGTTCATAATAGTATTTTAGATGAATTTTCCGAAAAGCTGGTGAAGCGCATCTTAGCGCTAAAGATCGGAGATCCTTTTGATCCGTCAATTGATATGGGATGTCTGATTAGTGAAAGTGCTGCCACAGAGGTAGCAGAACAAGTTAATAATACCATTGCTGCAGGAGCAAAATGCCTGTGTGGCGGCGAGCGTTATGATAAGAGTTTCTACAAACCTACTGTTCTTACTAATGTAACTCAGGATATGCCTATCGCAAAAGATATGGAAATTTTCGGTCCTGTGTTCCCGGTTATTGGATTTGATACTGACGAGGAGGCTCTAGCTATCCTGAACCAATCTTCTTATGGTCTGTCAGGCGGTGTCATCAGTAACAATACTCAGCGTGCATTTGGCATCGCTAAACAAATCGACGCCGGAGGCGCTATTATTAATGGTGTTGGTATGTATCGCACCATTCATATGCCTTTTGGGGGATATAAAAAAAGTGGTATTGGTACAGAAGGATTTTTAGAAACTTTACAAGAAATGATGCGTACAAAGTCCATTGTTCTTAAAGGATTACATTAAGGGATTTCCTCCATTGAGAGATTTCTTCTGGTCTTAAAAAACATAGTAATGCAGCTTAAATTGTAATGCATTACTGTGTTTTTCTTTTGACTCTATTGGAATCAATTGATTCAACTAAAGTTCAGTGGGAGATAAAAACTCCCTGAATGTGCATTTTCTGTGCTGTTGACAGATTCCGCAAATCAAAATCCCTTATAATTTTCTGAGCTGAAGCAACAGTATTTCTACTATCTTCCGCCCATTTAACTTTTCTTTGAATACATAACGCTTCGCAAATCCATGTTAAGAGTTTCGTTTTACACGGTGTTAGATAAACAAAAAAGTGCAAAGCCTTTTGAAACCTCAATAGCCTTTACACTCATGTGTTATGATTATATTTAATTGTTATTTGATTACTTTTAGTTTGTTTATCTCGCTGTCGTGGCTTATCATTTTTAAATCGTACGATTCAAATTTGGATTGAATATCATATGTGGTTTTAATAACCTCATTTAATTTACGGTCAAGATTCATATGCCCTTCAGCTATTATTTGAATACTAGGTTTAATGCTGCTTTCAATGTCAAGTTTAATTGAGGTTATATCTTGCTTTGCGTCCGATATATCTTGTCTCATATTTGACATTTCACATATGATTATATCTAACTTTTCATCAACTGTCATTTTTATCCCTTCTCAATTGATTGCTTTTAATCGTGTATCATGTATTTCAACAATGCTATCTGATTCATAGGATTCTTCATTCAGCTTATTTTCAAGGATCATCCGGATAAGATGATTCAGTGCGAATAATTTTTGATTGACATCAGTACTCACCTATAAGTACAGAGACATAACAAAAACACCCTTTATGTCTCTGCATATTCTCATTATGAACGATGTGCAAGTTCTTTCGTAATATCCTCCCATGATACCCCCTTTTCAGCCATGAGCACCATCACATGATACAGAAAATCAGAAATTTCATATTTGATTTCTTCCTTTTCCGGATTTTTGGCAGCGATTACGATTTCAGTGCACTCCTCCCCTACTTTCTTGAGAATCTTATCAATTCCCTTATCAAAAAGATAATTTGTGTAGGAGCCTTCTTTGGGGTTCTCTTTGCGGTCCAGGATTACGTTATATACGTTTTGGAATACTTTTAAAGGATTGCTTTCTTTGTAGTCCTTCCTTACAATTTCTTTGAAGAAACAGGTTCTGTTTCCGGTATGGCAGGCTGCTCCAACCTGAGATACTTTTGCCAGAATCGTATCATTATCACAATCAAGGCTTAAAGACTTAACGTATTGTACATGTCCGCTGGTTAATCCTTTCGTCCACAGTTCGTTTCGGCTGCGGCTCCAATAGGTCATTTTTCCTATTTCTAAAGTAACCTTAAAGGATTTTTCATTCATATACGCCAGCATTAGCACTTCATCAGTTTTATAGTCCTGAACAATAACCGGAAGCATCTGATCACTATTTAATTTGAACTCAGACCAGTCAATTCTGCTTTCCAGCGTGTATACACCGATATTTTCCTTTTTACAAGCTGCTTTCACATCCATCAGGACTATTGTCAGATCACTTATAAAAGTCCCTGAAACAGCAGATACCGCATTAGATTTCAATTGTGAAAAAACAGCATCCTGCGTTTCAGCAGTTGTATGTACCAAAATCTCTAAAGCAGAGTTTTTAGCAATGTCTTCATAAATCTCATTCAAGCAAAGAATCAAACTGGCATATTCTTCGATCAAATCACGATTATTTGTGTACTCATCAAGTGCAGCAACACAAACAGCTATCTTTTCCTTACCAAAACGCTTGGAAACCTCTTCGATCAAATCGACATTCGACTGCTTCCCAAAATTCAAAATAGCTTTTTCACAGCCGGCATATAAGATTTTCTTAACATCTTCTGCCCGTTTGATATTACCCGCACTAATAATCGGAACCTCGGCAGTATCGGCAATTTCTTTTAATTTATTAATTGATTCCTCATGCTGGGCATCACCGCGTGACAAGTCAAATACAAGGATACCGTCAGCACCATTGTCACTATAAAAAGAAGCTAATTCTTTTACATCTTTGCATTCAAAGTCATTGTGTTCTCTAAATCCGGCAACAGCTTTTCCGGAATATAAATACATACATGGGATTAATTTCTTTTTAATCATTCTCACATCTCCTGTTAATAGCTTCTGCAATTTATAATGTTCCTTTGGTGGACAACACATCAGTAATACGGCTGTCATAAGAAACGGCCTCATCCAAAGCCTTGGCAAAACTTTTGAAGATCGCTTCGATGATGTGGTGAGTATTGGTGCCATCCAGTACTTTGATATGCAGATTCATTCCGGCAGTATAAGATATGGCGTAGAAAAATTCCCGTACCATCTCTGTATCCATATCACCTACACTATCCTGAGTAAATTCAGCATCCATAGCAAAATATGGTCGGCCACACAGATCAATGGCACAAAGAACCAGCGCCTCATCCATAGGAAGGATCATACTGCCATATCGGCGGATTCCCTTTTTATCCCCAATGGCATCCTTAAGCGCTGTTCCAAGGACAATTCCAGTATCTTCTATCGTATGGTGGCAATCCACCTCCAAATCCCCTTTAACATTTAATTCCAGATCAAATAACCCATGACGGGTAAAACCTTCCATCATATGGTCAAAAAAGCCCACTCCGGTTTTGATTTTTCCTTCGCCCATTCCATCCAGAGTAAGCTTCATCTGAATGTCGGTTTCTTTAGTTTTCCTTTTTATCTCAGCAATTCGTTTGTCCATCTGCCGATTTCCTCCTCCTGATTTGCAACAGTGCCAACTATACTTTTACAATACATATCAGTTATTTTTCAAACCGCACCGATATAGAGTTTGCATGTGCCGTCAGCTGCTCGGAGTTGGCAAAAGCTTCAATCTCCTCATGCACGGCTTCCAAAGCTTCCCTGGAATAATAGATAATACTGGATTTCTTAATGAAGTCATCGACGCTTAACGGTGAAAAGAACTTGGCAGTTCCATTAGTTGGTAAAATATGATCTGGTCCGGCAAAGTAATCACCCAATGGTTCACTGCTATAAGGTCCGATGAAAATTGCACCGGCATTTCGAATCTTTGTCATCACCTCGAAAGGATCCTTTGTCATAAGTTCCAGATGCTCTGAAGCAATTTCATTCGCCGTATCAATGGCATCTGGCATCGTTTCGGCAATCAAGATATATCCGAACCGATCCAGGGATTTCTGAATGATCTCTTTGCGGGAAAGCATGCTGGTAAACTGATCGACTTCTTTGCTGACTTCTTCGGCCAGTTTTTCACTGGTGGTGATCAAGATTGCAGAAGCCAACTCATCATGCTCAGCCTGTGACAATAGATCTGCTGCAACATAACGGGGATTGGCCGTTTCATCTGCCAGTACTAATATTTCGCTTGGTCCGGCTATAGAATCAATACTTACATGGCCATACACCGCTTTTTTAGCCAGAGCTACGTAGATATTTCCCGGTCCGACGATTTTGTCTACTTTCGGAATACTTTCTGTTCCATAAGCCAAAGCAGCAATTGCCTGGGCTCCGCCGATTTTATAGATTTCATCTGTTCCGGCTTCATTAGCAGCCACCAGAACAGCAGGATTTATCTTGCCTTCACTGGTACACGGTGTTGTCATTATTATTTTATCCACACCGGCGATTTTAGCCGGAACTACATTCATCAATACGGAAGAAGGATATACGGCTTTTCCGCCCGGTACATACACACCTACTTTTGCCAGCGGCGTTACCTTTTGTCCTAGTAAAGTGCCATTATTAGCAGTATCAAACCAGCTGTTAATGCGCTGTTTTTCGTGATAAGCACGAATGTTCACCAATGATTTTCTCATTACCGCAAGAAGCGCTTCATCCACCAGTTTATATGCCTCATTAATTTCTTCCTGCGTTACTTTTATATTCGTTGTGTTAATATCCGCATGATCAAACTTTTTAGTATAAGAAAATACAGCCTTATCTTTATTAAGCTTGACATCCTCTAATATTTCTTTTACTGTACTTTCATAAGAGCCATAATTATTGGGGCTGCGTTTTAACAATGATTCCAGTATATTGGCAGTGGTTTCTTTCGTCAGTCTGACTGTATTCATGATTTGCCTCCTAATGAGTCATACGAACATGCTCATTTGACATTTATTTTAATATACCTCGTAAATCTCTGATGATTTTTGAAATACGCTTATGTTCCATCTTCATACTCACCTGGTTAACCACCATCCTTGCTGAAAGGGGACAGATTTCTTCTAAAACATTTAATCCATTCTCACGAAGAGTAGAACCTGTTTCAACGATGTCAACAATTACTTCCGAAAGACCTACAATCGGTGCCAGTTCAATCGAACCATTGAGCTTGATGATCTCTACCGTCTGATGCTTTTTATTATAAAAATAATCTTTGGCAATATTAGGGTACTTTGTTGCTACCCGGATTAACTGATTATGGTTCAGCAGTTCTTTTGCTGATTCAGGTCCACATACGCACATGGTACATTTTCCAAAACCAAGATCCATCACTTCGTAAAGTTTACGCCCTTCTTCCATGATCGTATCACTTCCAACCACACCGATGTCCGCAGCACCATATTCCACATAGGTAGGAACATCTGGTCCTTTGGAAAGGAAAAATTTCAATTTCAGTTCTTCATTTACAAAAATAAGCTTGCGGGAGTCTTTGTCCTTCATTTCTTCACAAGTAATCCCGATCTGTTCAAAAAGCTCCAGTGTCTTGTTGGCTAATCTGCCCTTTCCCAGAGCAAAAGTTAAGTATCTCATCTTCTCTGCCTTCCTGCTATACTTGCTATTCATTAATGCGGTTGATACAACGTATCCAGACTTATCGTCTGCACATCACCTGTAGACAAATTAATCAAGTCTGCCGTCTTTCTATCTTTTAGGTAAACAATGCCGGCAAACTGATTCTGCTTTCCATATTCAATATAATCAGCCAAGGTTTTCGTCTCTGAAAAAAGCATTCCGGCAATCTGCATTCCATGCTCTCGGTACTCTTCGCTGATAACAATGGCAATTTTACGCATGTATTCCTTAAGTGAGTGATGATATAAAACCAATGTCTTACCCGATTCTAACGGAATATCAATGTTTTGACGAGCCAATGCATTCATTACTTGTTCCATAACCAGTACAAATCCCACTGCTGGTGCCGGCGTACCAAAATGCTGCATTAAAGAATCATATCGGCCCCCCTGCACCAGCGGCTCACCGGATCCATATGTAAATCCATGGAAAATAATCCCGGTATAATAGTTGAATTTACTTAACATTCCAAAATCAAAAGAGATATAATCCTCGACTCCGTAATAGCAAAGTACTTCATAGATTTCTTCTAAGCGTATTACGGCCTGCTGTGCTTTGGGGTTGGCTGACAGTGCTTTGGCTTTTTCCAGAACTTCGACGCCGCCAAATAACTGTGGCAGGTTCAAAAAAGCCTGCTCCAGTTCCTGATCCAGATGCTTTTCCCTAACGAGTTCTTCCACTCCAAAATGGTTTTTATTCGAAATCAACTGGCGCAGCTGTGCTACTGTTTCTTCCGACATCTGTGCTTCATCAATCAAAGCTTTGAAAAAATCCACCTGACCGATGCTGATCTGGAATTCTTTTAGTCCGGTTTCCTTTAATAGCCGGATTACCAGCGCTATCACTTCGGCATCAGCATCCACAGAATCGTCACCCAAAAGTTCTACGCCCATCTGGGTAGATTCTTTTAGACGGCCTTGATAGCTGGAATTATTAATAAATGTATTGCCCTGATAGCACAAGCGAGTAGGTATACCATCGCCAGAAAAATACATCGATGCCGCCCGTGCTATGGACGGAGTAAAATCAGGCCTTAGTACCAAAGTATTGCCATCACGGTCAAAAAACTTGTACAATTCATTAGACGGGGTGGTACCCACTTCCCGACTGAACACTTCGAAAAATTCAAATGTCGGTGTCTCTATATCCTGATATCCATAAGAACGAAACACTTTGTGAAGTCGCTCCTGTAAATACCTCTTTTTTTCACATTCTCCATTATATACATCACGAACACCTTCAGGTGTATGAAACATTCTTTGCATTCTTTTTCTCCTGTCACTTTAATACTTTAACCCTCTACCATGGTAGCATGGCAGAATCAACTTATTTGATTATACGGGATAAATGGCAGAAAGTCAATTTCTCTCTGCCAAATTTTTTTGTAAATCTCTCTCTGCTAAATCTTTCTGCAAACCTTCCAGATATGGAAGTAATATGCCATTTTTTTGTGTAAGAAAGAATTTTGTATCTAACTCATCATAAGTAAAACTTTTTTTTCCGCCAACCATGCTGCGATTCCAAAACTTTTTCAATTCTTCCAGGCGCAAATAGTAGAAGGTATTGCGTTTGCTGAAGAAAATCAGAAGAAATGCAATTCCTTCTTGTTTTTCAAACTGCTCCATAAAAACCACTTGATGTTCGTGGACATTGGCCAAAGGGAAACTGTCGGTGCCACATTCCTTAGCATCAAAACAGATAGGAATTCCCTGTACTGCACCAATATAATCCACCGTACTCTTTTTTTCAAAATAAGCAAGTGTAATATGACGGTTTGTCTTATCAATCTTAATTGGGGTAATTGGCGTTGGTATCTTTTGAATCAACGCTAATCCCTTTTCCTGATACTGTTCATTTGTGCGGTTGATCAACTCTTCCAAAGTTGAGCCCCGCAGTCCTCTGGAATTCCAGGTGGCCATAAGTACCCCCTTTTGTTCTCTTCTATTAGTTGACAAATCCGATTTTATTCAGTGGGTAATAGCGAAGTGCTGCTTTACCCAGGATTTTATCTTTGCTGACAAATTTGTTGGTCCAGTATCTTGAGTCTTTGGAATAATTACGGTTATCTCCTAAGAGAAAATAGCAGCCTTCTGGTACGGTATATTCTTTGGCTTCGGAATCCGCAAACATCGGTTCGGGCAGAAAACTGTCATCCAGTGGTGTGTCCCGGTCGTTTATATAGACTTTTCCATTAACGATTTTCACTGTTTCGCCAGGAAGACCGATGACTCTTTTGATAAACAACTGACTTTCATCATCCGGAAATTTGAAGATGATGATATCATAACGTTCCGGTTCGCCAAACTTATAAGCCAGGCGGTTGCCAAATAGCTGGTCGCCTTTCATAATGGTGTTCTCCATTGATTCAGAAGGTATCTTTGCATTGATTATGATGAAATTATTCAGAATCAATACAAAAGCTACGACAAAGATAATCATTTTTACATATTCCCACAATTCGTGTATTGTTGTTTTCTTCATATATGCCAGTCCTCCAAATGTTCTCCTTCTAAAACGGATGAAAATAGTTTTGGCAATTCCGCTTTAAAAGTTTTATTTTCCCCGAAGGAAATAAGATGGGAATGCAGCAGCTGGTGCTGTAGTCCATATTTTTTTCGAAATTTTTCATTACAAGTACGTTTACCATATTTCCAGTCGCCAATGATCGGATGTCCCATACTGGCCAGGTGACTGCGGATCTGATGTGTCCTTCCGGTGATCAATTCTACATTCAGCAGGGTGATACTTTTATTATTGCAAAGCGGCTGATACGCAGTTTCTATATAGATGCCATCCGGAATCGGATGCGTATACACCTCTACTTTATTATATTTTTCATTTTTTTGCAAATAGCCTTGAATATGACGGGCCTTTTTGATTACCCCCTGAACCAGGCACAGATAATATTTTTTGGCGCTGCGTTCCTTCAAAGCAGCGGATAACTGTTGCAATCCTGACATGGTTTTGCCGGCCAGCAAAATACCGCTCGTATTTCGGTCTAACCGGTTGCATACAGCCGGATGAAATGTTTTTAAATCTTCCATGGTGATCTGCTTGCTCTCTACCAGATAGCTGATCAGATATTCATTCATGGACACATCGCTGTCTTTTGCTTTTTGTGAAAGAATCCCCGTCGGCTTATTCAGGATGACAATATCTGTATCTTCATAGATAATATCCAGAAGAATTGATTTTTCAATCGCTATTGTCTTTGTGAACTTATTAATTGTTTCATCGGCGAGGTATAGACTAATTTGATCTTGCGGCTGTATCTTTTCACTTCCATCCGCTTTTTTTTCATTTAGGACAATATTTTTCTTTCTCAACATTTTATAGATAAAACTCTTTGGTGCAAGACTCAGATAACGCTGCAGATATTTATCCAGCCTCTGTCCTGCTTCTTTATCCGATATAATTAAAGTCTGCATATATTAAAACCATCGTTTCTTTTTATGAATGTTTCGAATTGTTTTCTTTTTTTGAGTCTTTGAGTTTCTTTTTAATTGTCGCGGACGAATCAGGCATTGGGGACCAAAACCAATTAAATCTGTTCTGTGGGCTTGCGTCAGTGCTTCATGAACCAACGCATAATTACCGGGAACCCGAAACTGGATTAATGCTCGCTGCATCGCTTTTTCATGAGGATTTTTGGTCACGTATATTGGCTTTAGAGTAGCCGGATCAACACCGGTATAATACATACAGGTAGAAATTGTCGATGGTGTTGGATAAAAATCCTGCACTTGTTCAGGGGTAAAATTCATATCCCGGATGTACTCTGCCAGCACGATAGCTTCCTTCAGTCCACAGCCAGGATGGGACGACATGAAGTACGGCACGACATATTGCTTTTTGCCAACTTTCTGATCATAAGTATGATACTTCTTCAAAAATGCTTCATATACACGATGTTCCGGCTTTCCCATCCGCGTTAATACGGAATCGGAAACATGTTCCGGAGCCACGCGCAGTTGTCCGCTGATATGATGTTCAACTAATTCTTTTAAAAAGGTGCTATCGCGATCTGCCAGCAGATAATCAAAACGAATTCCCGAACGGACAAATACTTTTTTTACGCCGGGTAATTTTCTTAACTTACGCAGCAGGTCGACATAATCCTGATGGGATACTTCCAGATTTTTACATGGTTTCGGAAACAAGCACTGCTGATCAGGGCAGACGCCTTTAGTAAGCTGCTTTTGACAGGAAGGTGCCCTGAAATCAGCTGTGGGTCCACCAACATCATGAATGTATCCTTTAAAATCTTGACTTTCTATAAGCGAGGCAGCTTCTTTCACCAGTGAATCATGACTTCGCACCTGGACAGTGCGGCCCTGATGAAATGTCAGAGCACAAAAATTACAACCTCCAAAACATCCTCTATTACTGGTCAGGCTAAACTGCACTTCTGTAATGGCTGGAACTCCGCCTAGGTTATTATACATCGGATGATAGGTTTTTGTATATGGCATTGCATAAATATCGTCCATTTCATCAGTACTTAATGGTTTTGCCGGTGGATTTTGGACAATATATCCCTGATTTCCATAATCCTCTGCTAAAATATGACCGCTGATAGAGTCGGTGTTCTGATACTGAATATAAAAGCTTCTCGCATATGCTTCCTTATTGTTTTTCACCTCTTCATAAGCAGGCAGGATAACCGGCTGATACAAGCCGTCCAAATCCTTGCTGCGAAATACCGTCCCGGCAATATACGTAATATCCGAGATGGTCATTCCGGCATCTAATGCCTGGGCAATTTCCAGAATGGAGTGTTCGCCCATTCCATATGATATCATATCGGCACCGGAATCCAGTAAAACTGAGCGTTTTATCTGATCGGACCAATAATCATAGTGAGCCAGTCTTCTCAGGCTGGCTTCAATTCCCCCGATAATAACCGGGGTGCGTTTATATGTTCTACGAATCAGATTGCCGTAGACTGTAACTGCCCGGTCTGGTCTTAAACCGGTTTTCCCGCCAGGGGAATAGGCATCAAAACTGCGGGGGTTTTTGGAAACGGTGTAATGGTTGACCATCGAATCCATGTTGCCGGCAGAGATAAGAAAACCAAGCCGGGGTTCACCCAGAATGGCAATACTGTGCTCGTCTTTCCAGTCTGGCTGGGCAATTATGCCGACCGTATAGCCATGCCGGACAAGTAAACGGCTGATAATTGCCGTACCAAAAGAGGGGTGGTCCACGTAGGCATCCCCTGAAATATAGACGAAATCCAGCTGACCTATTCCTGCCTCCTGCATGTCCTTCATGGATACAGGTAAGAATGTTTCGTTCATGGTTTTAGTACCTCATAAGTCCCATTCAACACATCATGATATGTATGAATATAATAATCTGCAAGGACACGTTTTTCTTCATCCTGGTCAGTGCTATAGCGGTCCCATACAGCACAAGTCTCCATGCCGGCGCTGTTACCGGCGATAAGTCCCATGGGAACATCCTCAAAAACAAGGCATTCTTCCGGTGCGGCTTCAAGCTTGTCGGCTACCAGCAGATAGATGTCCGGTTCGGGTTTTCCTTTGGCTACATCACAGCACGTATAAACTGCATCAAATGCAGCGGTCAGTTGATGCGATTCCAGAATGGTCTGCACCAGTTCAATACTGTTGCTGGTTGCTATCCCGGTTCGAATCTGGTGTTCTTTCAGGTAGCCCAGAAAAGAAAGGACACCTTCTTTTAATGGTGTTTCATTCTGATACTTACCCCGAGCCATACTAAGCCACTCTGCTTTGATCGCATCAACGGAATCACGGATACGAAAACGCTCTTTGAAGTAATTCGCTGTCTCGGTAAAACTCATGCCTTCAATCTCTTTTTGCAGGGTATCTGGTAATTCCCGGTTATGACGTCCCAGATAATCGATATCTATTTGTTTCCACATCCACATGGAATCAATTAAAGTCCCATCCAAATCAAACAGGACTGCTTTTTTATTTCGTAACATTTGTATTCTTCAACCTTTCTGTTTCCCAGGTATTTATCCAACCGAAGGGAGTTCTTTTGTTTGGTTTCTTTCATTTACTGCAGCCTCCAGCCACTATAATACTTATTTTTCAGGATTTGGTTTTGTAATTTGCCCCATCCCAGAGGAAAGCCATCCACACAGACTAACTGCCAGCCTTTATTATTAACCGGCTTGCAGTCGCTGACATCAATAGTCTCTCCTTTTAGATATTTTCGTGTCCGAATATCTTCTGCCGTCAGGTTGATCGAGGAGGTGAATTCCTCGCGTTTTAATGACATGGCCAGTGCCTGTGATGGCTCAAAACGGTTTTTCTTTACCTCACCCATGTACAGTCCGCTTCTAAGGTAACGAACACTCCGATAAAGTTCACAATCTTTTGGCAGGTAATAAAGCTTGTCCCGAAGCAAGCGGAAATATCCATCCGCTAATGGCCTTTTTACATCGGCAAGAAATTCGGCAGCAGCTTTTGGCAAGGTATCACTTTTATGAAAACATGATTTTGTCTTAGTAAGCTGTCCCTTTTTCAGCAGTAAAGCCAGAAAATGTCCTTCACCATTCATTTTATGAGGAAAAATACGGACACATTTTCTATAAGGATGCTGCTCAGTCTGTGACTCATGATCAAGACCTTGTTCCGGCATGACGCCAATATACGGAATACATCCTTGTTCAAATCCATCATAAGGCTGAATATCCACCATCTCCATATCATCTCTAGAAGTAAGCAGATGATCAATCACTGCTTCATTTTCTTTAATGGAAAAGGTACAGGTTGAATATAGTATCATGCCGCCCGGCTTTAACAGCTGGGCAGCGTTCGAGATTAAATCTTTTTGAATAGACTGGTAATACTCCGGTCCCTGTTGTTCCCAATCTTTTATCATCCGGGGTTCCCGACGGAACATTCCCTCCCCGGAACAAGGCGCATCAACCAGAATCTTATCAAAAAATCCTGTATACACCGAAAGCAGTTTCCGGGGATTCTCACTGATAACGCATTGATTGGCAATACCAAAAAGCTCCAGGTTCTTGAGCAGTGCCTTGGCTCTTGTATTGCTAATATCATTTGCGATCAAAAAACCTTTGCCCTGCAGCTTTGCCGCAAGTTCAGTTGCCTTTCCGCCCGGTGCGGCACAGAGGTCCAGCACGCAGTCGCCGGGATTTACCGGCAAAGATCTGGCCGGCGTCATGGCGCTGGGCTCCTGAAGATAGTACAAACCGGCAAAATAGTAGGGATGTTTGGACACGCCGATAAGATCCTGATAAAAAAAACCGTTTGGAATCCAGGGGATTCTTTTCACTGGAAATGGTGCTGTTTTTTCGAATTCTTCAAGTGATATTTTAGTTGTATTCACCCGCAGCCCCAGCTGGGGACTCTTCTCAAAAGAGGCCAGGAATTCGGGCATTTCTAAGCCCAGAAGCTGCGTCATCTCATCGATATATGTGGATGGTAATTTCATATTATAATCCTTCGGTAAAGCCCAATGTTACCGCCTGTGCCCGATAGCCTTCGGAGATGATATCCAGCTGCTTGTGAAAATGCTTTAGCTGCTGCAGATCATTAGTCGAATAGATGCGATAAAACTCATCCTGTATTTTTACTACTTCTCGTTTGTTGGAAAGCTTGAATAGATTTTCAATATTGTTCAAAATATCCGACACCAGATTCATCTGCAGTAAGGAAGAGTTCTGCGCATCCATAATTTCATTGCGAACTGTAGACATTTCATTATCCAGTGCAATAATGGCATCCGCAGCTTTGCTTAGACGCTCTTTAATATGTATTGGTATTTGTGTTTTATATTTATACTGCAGCGAGTGTTCAATAGTGGCCCAGAAATTCATCGCCATAGTGCGGATCTGGATCTCTGCCTGCAGCTTCTTCGGTCCATTTAAGGTTTCCACGACATAATAAATGATCATATGGAAGCTACGGTATCCGCTGTCTTTCATATTCGTAATATAGTCTTTTTCACTTTTTACGATAATGTCACTTCTGCCACGAATGATTTCGGCTACTTTTTCAATGTCTTCTACAAACTGACAGATAATCCGGATACCGGCGATATCATCAATGTGTTGCTCAAGTTCATCAAAGGAAATGTTTTTCTTTTGTACCTTTTCTAATATACTTGTCACACTTTTTACTCGTCCGGTTACTTCTTCGATGGGAGAATAAAGGTCTTTTACCCTGTGTTCTTTAATCAGATGATTGAATTTATCTGTTAATTCTTTTACTGCCAATTCATATGGGGCTAAAATTTCGCGCCATAGTTGTATTTCCATCTTATTCTCTCCTTTACTGATACTTATCGTTACAGTTCAGCCGAAGATTGAACTGTAACACTGACCCAACATTTATTATATGCTAAAATATCAGGATTAGAACGTTATTTTAATGATTCCAATACCTTTACCAGGTATTCCCACATTCTTTTCGTGGATGATATGGACAAGCGTTCTTTGGTTGTATGGATATTGGCCATTTCCGGTCCAAATGATACACAGTCCAGTCCCGGGATTTTGTGATAGAAGATACCACATTCCAGACCGGCATGAATGATGTCAACAGCCATTTTTTTCTGGAACATTTCTTCATAAATGGAAGTCATAATATCCCTAAGTGAGGACTGCGCCTGATATTCCCAGGCTGGATATACACCAGCAACCTCATAATCGCCGCCTAAAAATTCGGTCAAATAGCATATTTTTTCCGATAACGCCATCTTGGCACTTTCAATAGAGCTTCGTACCCCACCGCTTACATGAAGTGCTTCATGGTCTAATTTTAGCACACCTGGATTGAAAGAAGTTTCTACCAGACCAGGAATACTGCCACTCATCTTCTGTACCCCCGAAGGGATATTCATGAGAAAAAATACGGTTTTCTCCCGACTGACAGGATGCAGTGCAGGTTCCGTGCAGACACCTTTGGAAAGTAATGTTACACAAATGCCTTCATCGATCCCCATATATTCGTTGCGAATACAGTTTTCAAAATCCGTACATATCTTTGCCAGCTGCCCCTTCGAATCTTCAGGAATCAAAACTAACGCTCGGGTGTTCTGAGTAATAACGTTGTCTTTTTGGCCGCCTTCCAGTTTCGCAAGCATGTATTCCATCTGTTCACCAATGGTATGCAGCAGCCGTCCCATCAAGATGTTGGAGTTGGCTCGGTTCTTATGAATCTCAGTCCCTGAGTGTCCACCAGTCAAACCGCTGATGGTGATTTGGTAACATGAATCGGTTGCTTCAACGTAATTTACCGGAATTCGTGATCGTGCCGTTAAGCCGCCAGCGCAGCCAGCTAACAAAGAGCCCTCTTCTTCTGAGTCAATATTGATCATACGGGTACCGGATAAAACAGCGGGATCCAGAGCTGTGGCACCTAACAGTCCTACTTCTTCATTAGTAGTAATAACCACCTCCAATGCCGGATGTTTTAAAGAAGCATCTTCTAAAATTGCCAATGCATAAGCGACAGCGATTCCGTCATCTCCGCCTAAAGTAGTTCCCTGTGCTTTAAGTTCATCTCCATCGACGATGAGGTTTAACGGATCGATAGAAAAATCATGGCGGCAATCCATATCCTTTTCCGCAACCATATCACTGTGCCCCTGGATGATCACTGCTGGTGCATTCTCATATCCGACAGAGGAATTTTTATAAATTACTATATTATCCGGCACATCCCGATAGCATTTCAAATTATGCTCCTGGGCAAATGCAGCCAAATAATCACTGATTGGCTTTGAATTATAGGATGCATGAGGAATTTTACAGATTTCTTCAAAATAATGAAATACTCTTGCTGGCTGCAATCCTTTTAAACTTGACATATTTGTCCTCCATATTACTAACGAGCACTCTCGGAAACTCCTTTCACGCAGATTTCGAGAGTACATTAACATTATTCTGATCACGATTGGCATATATATAATAAAAAGATTATGGAATAATTCTCATGAAACGTACTTTAATCATCAGCACTGGGATAATACTGCTGTTTTTTATGTTGATATTCCCAGCAGAGTCTTTAGCTGCCTCAAAAAGAGGGTTGTCACTCTGGTTCGAAGTGTTGCTGCCTTCATTACTACCTTTTATTATATTATCCAGTTTTCTCATTCGAACAAATTTTATCCAGCGTATTTTGGGAATCTGCCCTAAATTGTGGAATATCCTCTTTGGTGTCTCGGGCTATGGTGCCTATGCCCTGATTCTGGGAATTTTCTGCGGTTATCCGATGGGAGCCAAGCTGACCGCGGATTTGCTGGAAAATGGGAAAATTGAACGTGATGAAGCAAAATACCTGCTAACCATTGCCAACAATGCCAGTCCGATGTTTATCTCGGGATATATTCTGCTAAGTACTCTAAATCGCCCCGATCTGGCAACAGTCACTTTCGTTATTCTTTATCTGACAAACTTTTTATGCAGCCTGATCTTCAGACTATTCTATGGGCGTTATAAAAATCTTCCAACAGCACCAGCGAAAACAAAAGAGGTACCTACGCCGGTTCCGCTTATGGAACTTATAGATACCTCTATCATGAACGGTTTTGAATCTATTACTAAATTAGGCGGATATGTAATACTCTTTTCTATTCTGGCTGGTCTCATGCAAAAAATCATATTCCTGAATCCAAATATACGCTACATATTCTTAGGATTGATAGAAATAACCAGCGGAATCCAAAGTATTGCTTCCGCGCCATGGCCGCCATCTTTTAGGTACAGCATTATTCTGTCAGTTACCGCCTTCGGAGGTATTTCTACCATAGCTCAGACGGGATGTATGATACAGAAAACAAAACTACCTATAAGTGGATATATTGCTGCAAAAGTCTGTAATGGAATACTTGCATTTGTACTCTGTCAACTATTCGTCGCCCTCTTCCATTGCAAGTTCTAATTCATCCGCAACTGGTGCCTGCTGCGGCATGCCCTGCGGTGCCAGTTCACTTCTGTTTCTATTAACAACTTCATAGCAGTTCTGCAGGGAACTGATAAATACTTTATATTTTTCGCCGGCATCAGATAAGGTATTCCCCATAATCTGGCTTAAGTTGTCCAACATATCATCGGTATAAGCAATGGCGCTCATACGGATGTTGTTAGCATCGGTCGTTGCGGAATCCAAAATACTCTGCGCTTGCTTATTCGCATTGCTGATGGTCTCATTGGCCTGTGCATATGCCTGCTGCATAACTTCATGCTGGCTTACCATTTCCTGTGTCTTTTTCTGTGCTTCCGCGATCAGGCTGTCTGCTTTAGCCTGTGCGTCAGCCAGAATGGCATCTTTGTTGCTGATGATCTTCTGGTATCTTTTTATTTCATCTGGCGTTTTCAAGCGAAGTTCACGCAGCATTTCTTCTAATTCTTCTTTATTTACTACAATTTTGGTTGAAGATAACGGCTGGTATTTGCAACTGTCTACATATTCTTCAATCTCTTCAATAATTTGTTCAATTCTGCTACTCATAAGTGTTCTCCTTTGTTATTCTATCGTTTTTTTATTCAGTTCTATTGTATTTCGAAGCTCATTTATACTATGACCTGTTATTTAATTTCTGCTGTATTTCAGCTTCAACGTATTGCGGTACAAATTTGGAGATATCGCCGCCAAACAAAGCAACTTCTTTTACTGTTGTTGAACTTAAATATGCATATTCTAAGCAAGTCGTCAAAAACATAGTATCAATATTGGGAGCCAGTACCCGATTGGTCTGTGCCATCTGGAGTTCATATTCAAAATCAGTGATCGCGCGTAAACCACGAATGATCACATTGGCATTACATTCTCGAACAAAGTTAATGGAAAGTCCGGAAAAGGACTTTACTTCTATGTTAGGAATATGCTCCGTCACTTTAGTTAGTATATTAACACGTTCTTCAACAGAAAACAACGGACTTTTTGCAGAATTATTCAGAACACCCACAATAATTTGGTCAAAAAGAGTGGTGGCTCTGGAAATTACGTCCAGATGTCCATTCGTAACCGGGTCAAAACTCCCCGGATATACAGCTATTTTCATTTTATGTCCTCTCTTCTCTTCAGAAAGAGATGCTTATTGGTCTTGTACACTTTTTCTTGATACAGAGAAAACCCGGTTTCTTCAAGATATGAGAAATCGGTATCATTGGAAGCCTCCACCACAACCAGGCAATTAGATGCCAGGAGCTTAGAGGCTTCAAAATAGAAAAGAATTTCTTTTTCTAATTCATGATCATATGGAGGGTCCATAAAAACGCAATCAAAAATCACCTGCCCTTCTAATTGTCTTAAGGCAAATAAAACATCTTTGGCAATGACTTGACTGTTTTCAATTAATTTTGTCTTTTGAAGGTTTTCCTCAATACACGAAAGTGCCGCTTTGTTATTCTCAACAAAAACACAGTGGCTGGCACCACGGCTTAATGCCTCAATGCCAATACCGCCGCTGCCGCTGAACAGATCAAGAAAATTACTGTCCATTATATGGGGCTGTATCATGTTAAACAACGTTTCCTTGATTCGGTCAGAAGTTGGCCGTGTATCCGCCCCTTTAGGTGTCTTCAAAGGAATGCTTCGTGCTTTACCTGCAATCACTCTCATAATATAGGTTTAATCTTCTTTCATCTGCTCACGCCAATCAAGATCACCTCTGGCGAGACCAAGAATCAAACATTCTGCTGTAGCGATATTGGTTGCAACCGGAATGTTGTACTGATCGCATCGACGGGAGATCTGATTGATATCCGGTTCTTTCGCAGAAATCATCGTTGGATTGTAAAACAATATTACCAAATCCATATCCCCGCGTTCAATCATTTCGGTAAATTGCTTGTCACCACCGACAGCCCCTGCTAAAAACTTATGAACATGGAGACTGGTCACCTCTTCGATACGTCTGCCCGTTGTCCCTGTAGCATATACTTCGTGTTTTGACAGAATTCCTTTATACGCGATACAAAAATCTTCAATTAAACTTTTTTTACTGTTATGTGCTAATATTCCTATATTCATATCTATAACCTCTTTGAGTTTTCTAGTGGTATTATAACAAATAACTAAATAAACTGCAAATATTTTTCATAAATTATACGAAATTATAAACTGATCAGAAAATGTAAGAACTAGTATTATTTGTCTGACGATACAGAAACTACCTAGTGTAAAGTTTAGATTTTTTCATATACTAACTTCGTAACCAGAAAACAAATTACAGGAATCAAAAATTAAGGAGGCAACAATTATGGCAAGTCGTTCTTCTAATACTTCTGCAGTACCAGAAGCAAAAAGTGCTTTAAACCGTTTTAAATTCGAAGTAGCAAACGAGTTGGGTGTTCCGCTTTCTGACGGATATAACGGTAATTTAACTTCTAAACAGAATGGTTCTGTTGGCGGTTATATGGTTAAGAAAATGATCGAAGCACAAGAAAGACAGATGTCTGGTGGACAGGGACAGGGTCAGAGTCAGAGTCAGTTCTAATTTATGGTCTTTGACAGAGGAATAGCTCAGATAGTTGCTATCTGAGCTATTTTTCTGTTAGCTACATATCAATTTTTCCGCTGACATCGTCATTAATAACATAGTATGCAGTATGTTCTTCCGGCTTCATATATAATTTCAAATTCTTTATAGTACTGATCTTATTACCAAGTTCACCAGTCCAGATTTCATGAACTCTTTTGATCAACTCATCAGTAGCAATATCTTTTCCTGCAAATTGAATATAAAGTTCAGTTTTATTATTAGCTGCAGGCTTTCTAGTGTCCTTTTTAGTCGGCTTTTTCGCTGCTGTTTTTGCAGCAGCACCTTTCTCTGCTTCTTTTACAGCAACTTTGCTAGGGGCAGTTTTTTGAGCTGCCGGGGCTGTTGCTTTAATTCTTGTAGCTGTTTTATCTGTAACATTTATCTTCGTAGTTTTGTTTGCCTCTGCAACTGCTGCCGTTTTTATGTCTGCTTTCTTTACTGCCATTAAAAAAATCCTCCTTGCAAAAAATACATCAATTATTTACCAGTGATTATAATACTCCTTATTTTCTTTCAATGCAAGTTTATTCACCACTTTTCATCACTTCGCCTATATTAATCTGGTTTAGTGGAAGAAGGTATGCATATTTACCAGAAGAGTGGTTGTGAATTTTATAATCCAATTCTTTCAACCTGATGTGTCATATAAGTTTTTAGTTTTTTGTTTAATAATGCATGTTCTTCTTTTTGTAAATGTACGTCATCTGTTAGTAAGGCGGATGCTGCTTCGCTTGCAAGTTTTAAAATGTCGGCATCCTGATAGATGTCTGCAATGATAAATTCCATTAGGCCACTTTGACGGATGCCCATCAGATCGCCGGGTCCCCGCAGTTTTAAATCTTCGCTGGCAATGAAAAATCCATCATTGGATTTGTTCAGAATTTCCAGTCGTTTTGATGTTGTTTCGCTTTGACTGCTTTGCATGAAGATGCAATAGGATTGATGAGTTCCTCTGCCAACCCGGCCACGCAGCTGATGAAGCTGTGCCAGACCAAAGCGCTCGGCGTTTTCAACCATCATAACGGTAGCATTTGGGACATTTACGCCAACTTCCACAACTGTGGTGGAAACAAGCACCTGAATTTCATTTCGGGCAAAGCGTTCCATGATATCGTTCTTATCCTTTGGTTTCATCTGTCCATGCAGCATACCTACGTTAATGCCGTCCGGCAGTTGATACTGAAGGTTTTGACTATAATCGACAACATTCTCCACTTCCAGATTTTCACTTTCTTCAACCATAGGACAAATTACATATACCTGTCGTCCTGCTTCTACTTCTTTTTGCAGAAAACGGTATGCAGTGGGACGGTAAGATTGATCCACTACACAGTTTTTAATTGGTAAACGCTGCGACGGTAATTCGTCAATGATAGAAATATCCAGATCCCCATATAAAATGATTGCCAGAGTACGGGGAATGGGGGTGGCACTCATAACCAGAACATTCGGATAATTACCTTTGCTTCCCAGTGTTTCCCGCTGGGCTACGCCAAAGCGATGCTGCTCATCGGTGATCACCAGAGCCAGGTTATGATACTGAACTTTCGCTTGAATTAACGCATGGGTACCAAGAATCAGCTTGCTTTTCCCTGATGCGATCGCATCGTAACGCTCTCTTTTTTCTTTGGCGGTATTGGAACCGGTTAGCAAAAGGGGCTGGTATGTTTCCCATTCAGCTTCAGTAAGCAGTTCTTTCAGCGCTTCGTAATGCTGCGCAGCCAAAACTTCTGTCGGCACCATTAAGGCGCTCTGATAGCCGTTTTCAGCAACCATTACCATCGCCAGAAAAGCGATGATCGTTTTTCCGCTTCCCACATCGCCCTGAACCAGTCGGGTCATCATGGCATGCCCTTTCAGATCACGCTCAATTTCTAACCAGACTTGTTGCTGGGCACCAGTCAATTGATAAGGAAGACGCTCGGTAATTTCTTCCGTTTTCCAGACTTCTTTTAGCGGATAACTGTTTTTTATTTCCTGAGTTTCTCCTTTGAAGCGGGCAAGGGCCAGGATAAAAAGAAGAAATTCGTCGAAGGCAAGGCGTTTACGGGCTTTTTTCATATCTTCCATATTTTTCGGAAAGTGTATATTGGAAAGTGCATAATTATATTCTGCCAGTTCATAGTGTTTACGAAAAGCCTCTGGTAAATACTCATAAGATAATAAATTTGATTTAAAAACTTCCCGGACTGCCTTGGTTATGGTTTTATTCGTTAATCCTGCAGTTAACGAATATATCGGCTGCATATGATGAAGTACATGATGATAAGCCGCTTTAGTGAACATCTCGGGCTGCTCCATAACCATCCGACCGTTCTTATGGGAAACCCTGCCACGAAAAATGAAGGAAGTTCCTCTTTTTAGTGTATTACGAAGGAATGGCATATTGAACCATGTCAGATATAAAAAACCGGAATCGTCACGTATTTTTATTGATAAAATAGTTAGATTACGCACTTTTTTTACTTCCGGTGCCTGAATTACCGTTCCGGAAACTGCTGCTTTGGTATCTGCCTTCACATCCATAATAGCAACCGGAGCTTCATAAACATCATAATTCCGAGGGTAATAAGCCAACAAATCCTCCGTGTTAAAAATGCCCACTTTGGCAAAAAGCTTTTCTGTTTTTTCACCGATACCTTTAATTGTTTTTAAGTTATATTTCATATTCGTATTATTCTACCGATACAACGCAATAGTAAATCGGCTGTCCGCCAAAATTCACTTCCACATCACAGCCGGGATACTGTTCTCCCACTTTGGCGCCTAACGCTTCGGCATCTTCTTCTGATACATCTTCACCGTAATAAATACTGATCAATTCCGAATCATCTTCCACCATCTGGCTGATGGTCTCTTCCGTAATGCCCATAATATCCTGCCCAACTGCCAGAATACCATGATCACCAATACCCATGATATCACCTTCGTGAATTTCTTTATCATCAATGCGGGTGTCCCGCACAGCGTAAGTGATCTGACCGGTCTTTACGTTATTAATGGATTCTGTCATCGCTGCCTCGTTGTCTTTTGATGACTTTTCCGGCACATAATTAATCACTGCAGTGATACCCTGGGGAATTGTCTTCGTTGGTATTACGATGACTTCTTTATCCTTTGTTAATGCCTGAGCCTGATTGGCAGCCAGGATAATATTTTTATTGTTTGGTAAAATGTATATTGTTTTTGCGTTTACGGAGGCAATAGCATTCAGCATATCTTCCGTACTGGGATTCATCGTTTGCCCGCCTTCAATCAGATAGTCAACGCCAAGACCTTTAAATATTTCGACAAGACCTTCACCGATCGATACGGATATAAATCCTACTTCTTTTGGCGGCTGAGCCTCTTGCGTTTGCATTGCAGCTGCCTTTTCGCTTTCTTTAATTAGTTTTTCCTGATGTTCTTCCCGCATATTATCGATTTTAATACGTGATAATGAACCATACGTCTGGGCTTTTTGGATTACCAGGCCCGGATCATTCGTATGTACATGCATTTTGATGATCTCATCATCAGCTACACATACGATAGAATCACCGATGCTGCTTAAATATTCTTTGAAGGAAATTTCATCTGAGTGATCAAATGTTTTGTCATTCAGGACAATAATGAATTCAGTACAATATCCAAATTTAATATCTGCCTCTGTCTGTGAAGTTATCTTTACTGTCTTGCCGGTCTTGAGCATATCAAAGGTAAGATCGATCTCTTTGCCCTGGAAGGCATCAAATGCACCTTTTAAGATTTCTAAAAGCCCCTGTCCACCCGAGTCAACTACGCCCGCTTCTTTTAGCACCGGGAGCATATCAGGCGTCTTATCCAAAACTGTCTGTGCTTCGTTCACCAGAATTTCAAAAAACTCAGCAAGTTCATCACATTCAGCAGCAAGGAACACGGCTTTTTCAGCAACTCCTCTGGCAACTGTCAGAATAGTTCCTTCTTTCGGCTTCATAACTGCTTTATAGGCAGTCGCTACCGCTTTTTCAAAGGCATTAGCGATAATGATCGAATCCAGTTCTTTATAGTCCCGGATTCCTTTTGTAAACCCTCGTAACAGCTGGGAAAGGATAACGCCTGAGTTTCCTCTTGCTCCTCTCAGAGAACCGGATGAAATAGCTTTTGCCAAGGTTTCAATAGAAACGGTTGAAAGGGAATTCACTTCCTTTACAGCCGACATGATGGTTAAAGTCATATTTGTTCCAGTATCACCATCCGGAACCGGGAATACATTCAGTTCATTGATCCATTCCTTTTTTAGTTCCAGATTCTTTGCACCTGCCAACAACATTTTTTCTAATATTTTGGCATTGATCGTATTGATTGCCACTACAAGTTCCTCCTCTATTAGTCTATTACCCGGACGCCTTCGACCATAATGTTGATCTTTTCAATTTCCATTCCGGTAAATTCTTCGACTTTGTACTTCACATTACTGATTAAATTATCAGAAACAGCAAGGATGCTGACTCCATAAGATACAATGACATGAAAATCCAAAGAAATCTTATTATTATTCAGAGTTACATTGATGCCGTGCTTGAGACTGTCTCGCTTTAATAATTTCACAAGTCCATCTTTCATGTTAACGGCTGCCATTCCGATTATACCAAAACACTCAACAGCAACACTTCCTGCATAAGTGGCAATAATATCTGTATTAATAATGATTTCTCCTAATTCGGTATTCATACGCCCTTTCATTTGGACACCTCCGTTTCGTTATTACTGGTAAGGTTTAAGGTTTTTCCTTACTGTTTATGTATTATAACCTGTTTCTGTAGAAAATGAAATATATATTTCGTTTTTTTGCGTTTTTACTTGCAAATCCAAAATACATCTGTTAGAATAGTTATTGTTGTTAGTCTGGATGAATGTTCTGGACTTATTATATGTAAGGAGGTGCAATCAGTCATGGCTAAATGTGCTATTTGTGAAAAAGGTGCTCATTTTGGAAATAATGTGAGCCATTCTCATAGAAGATCAAACAAAATGTGGAAATCCAATATCAAATCTGTAAAGGTTAAAGTGAACGGGGCTGCGAAGAAGATGTATGTATGTACTTCTTGCTTGAAATCTGGCAGAGTTGAGAGAGCGTAATAGTTAGTACACGTAGATGAGGGAGTGTCTTGGGATGCTCTCTTTTTTTGTGGGGGAATGAGGTAAATGGGTGCAGTAGGACGAATGCCATGCCGGTTGAATGTATTGGGTTTTGCTGGCGGGCTTCGTCGTATGAATTACTAAGTGGGTGGAAATTTGCTAAAAACGCACGAAAAAAAGATAAACTCGCTGCGCTCAGACAGTATCTTTTTTTCGTGCAACGCAAATTCCCACCCACTAAGTAATTCTGATACTCCTGCAGATGCCAGCAAAACCCAATACATTCAACCGGCATGGCATTCTGGGTATTCAATGAGGTACATATGGTTGTTATCCATCTATACATAGCTTATAAAGTATACTGTATTGCCGCTAAAAGAGCATCCTGGCAGCCCACATATTAAAATATTTACGCTTTAAAATCTGCCAGCCTAGTATACAACTACCGGCGTGCCTACCTTGACATTGTTGTAGATTTTTTCTACAGCGTCGAAAGGTGTGTTGACACAGCCGTGGGAGCCACCGGTTTTGTAGATTTCGCTTCCGAATTCGGTTCGGCTGGGAAGGTCGTGGATTCCTACGCCGCCGTTGAAGGGCATCCAGTAGGTAACCGGACACTCATATTCAGGTTTTCCATCGGCCTGCACCTCTCCTTTTAGGGTGTAGGGGCTTACGTGCCAGAAGATGGTCCATATGCCGCCGCTGGGGGTGTCCCAGCCTTTGGAGGTGTTACCGGTTACGACTGGGGTGTCTACTATTACTTCGCCGTCTTTGTAGCACCACATGCGTTGGTTCTCGATGCTGATTTCGATGTAGGTGCTGCCCAGGTCGTTATTGGAATGGCTGTTGGCTGTTTTTGAGTAGCTGGCATCTTTGGTTTCGATGGCGTTGTTTAATATTCCGTTTAATAGGTGTTCGGACATTTCGCCTTGGGCCAGCTGCCAGCCGTAGGAACCTTTAGTCAGGGTGACGGTGCTTCCGTAGAAGGTTTTGAATTCTCTTGGTTTTCCGTAGGTGTCGTATTTGTCGGCGAGGCCGGCGATGCACTCTTTTACCAGGTTGGAATCTACGGCATATTGATCGGACTCATTTTTGATATAGTCGCCGTTTTCGTCTTTAGGAATCCACGTTTTGATTATGGACCAGTTGATTTCTTCGGTTCGGTCGTCGCCGAAATTGTATGTAATGGCGGTGGCTGCCAGTTGATTCAGGGAATCTCTTTTGGCAATTAGTTCTTCGTTGTCTTGGTAAGTGGTTGGTTTTAGGTAGCAATCTTCATCAGCAAATGATATTTCTGTTTTACCCTTGGCAATTGCATCTACGATTAATGTTTTTGCTTTTTCATAATCCAGTTCATTTCCCATTACCTCAGGAATGATTTCGAAATTAGTTTCATTTTCTTTCAGGTATGCATTTTGTAGACTGATTATATTGTCTGAATTAAAGCAGTCCAGTTTTTTGATGACTTTGTCGATACCGGATTCGTTGTAGCTGGTATTGGCTGCCATTTCGAAATTTTTGCTGCTGCCAAATGAGGTGATCCATAGGACGGGTTGCTGCGCTTCCATTAGTTGGTCAACTTTATTATCATCAATGTATTCTAGTTTGATCTGACCGGCGGTTATGGTTTCTGTTTTATCGTCCATTTCTGTAATGGTTAACGTATATTTATTAATTTCATTTACGATTTCCGATTTTACTTGTGCTACAGTCTTGTAACTGCAATCCATACCGTTGACTCGCGAACCATTATAAAAATGTTGTGAGAAATAGTATGCAGCATATACATAGACGCCGCCGGCACATAGTAATAAAAAAATCAAAAACACAATAGCAATCTTCTTTCGTAACTTCATCTTTTTTTTCATAGGTACTCCCCTGTTGTAATTTATTCTCCTATTTCATTATATCCATTCGACAAAAAAATACAACCTTCTTGTATATTAGATGAAGAAATTTACAAAAAAGTTGCATTATTTTTAATAACACCAATATTTCTCAAAATTAAAAAATACCAAGATGTTCAAAGAGGATTTTCAGACCAAGCAAAATAAGAATAATGCCACCGGCTAATTCAGCGCGGGATTTATATTTTGTCCCAAAAATATTTCCGATCATAACACCGATGGTTGATAATATCAAAGTTGTTATACCTATAAAGGATACCGCGGGAATGATCTGAACATTTAGAAAGGCCAGGGTAACGCCTACTGCCAGGGCATCAATACTGGTTGCGATGGCCAAAACCAGCATGTTTTTTACTGAAAGAGAATCATTTGCCGTAGAATCTTCTTTGGAAAATGATTCTTTTATCATATTTCCCCCGATCAAAGTCAATAGCACAAAAGCAATCCAATGATCTACTACTTCTATCTTTCTCTGGAACTGTACTCCTAAAAGATATCCAATGGTTGGCATTAACGCCTGAAAACCACCAAACCACAGTCCTATCAGAGCTGTGTTTTTAAAAGTTATTTTTTTCAATGCCAAACCCTTACAGACAGATACCGCAAACGCATCCATCGATAGTCCTACCGCTAATATGAATAGTGTTGTTAAAGTCATTATGTATCTCCTTTGCATGATTGATCATTATTAAATATAATAAAAACTCATAGACAACGAAAATTCATTGTCCATGAGTCTCATTTTTTAAGATAATACCAGATTTTCATCATTATGTTGATATTATCACAGCCACGGCTGCAAATTACTCCCTCATAGGAATTCGTATTATATACTAACAACAGCAGAAAAGATTATATCCTAACAGGAGACACATGGCCGCAATCATGGCCACTATCAGGCTTTTGGGAAGAATCAATGCGATCAGCAATCCCACTCCTATAAAAAATAGCGCTAAACCAACCAGTCTTTTCAAGTGGTCTCCTTACAGCTTCTTTTTGCTATTATATGCTATTCAGGTGTGTTTGAGTACCCTTTATTAATGATATCTTCTACAACCTGGTCGGTATCGGAACTATCGTCCTTTGTAAATTTATTCACAACATCCGGCACCATATCTAAAATCTTAGTGATTGCATCCTGATTCTTTACATTCACTAATTTTGTGCCGTTTTTGTTGATCACTAAAACAGCAGAGGGGCTTATTTTTCCACCCATACCACCACCGCCGTTATTCTTTGCATTTTCAGCAAAGGCACCTGCGGCAACGCCAAAAGAGACATCTACCAGTGGTAAAATAATTGTATCGCCGATACTCATTGCTTCCCCTACAACGGTTTTGGTTGTAATAAAGCTGTCCATCCCTTTGAATAATGCTTCTACGGTATTTTGAAAATTATTGTCTGCCATTACTATGCCTCCTTATGTTGAAATCTGCGGATTGTTCGTTTTACGTTTTTATTACGGTAGATATCCCAAGCAGCCTTTACCAGTACACATCCTAAGATGTGACCCCGCATGTATAGATCACATTCGAAAACTTGCTCATTAAAAACGGGGATAATGGTTAGTTTTTGCTTGTATATCGAATATAATACACTGAATCCAGCCAAAATTTGTCCTGTAGTTGCCGGATCATCGAAACCGAACTTCAGATTTCCTTTTATTTTTTTTGGTTTTACATGGTGCAGCACAGCTTTTCCTTTTACCATTAAGAAAGAAAGCGCTTTCCTGGTTGTCTCAGCAGTAAGAAATTGCTTCCATTCCTTTATTCTACCACATATCTCGCGGATTGTTAAATAAATTTTTCTTAAAATCCCTAAAATCCGCTTGGGAAGGCTTATAATCTGCAATGCTATACTTTTGATCTTTTGCCAGATGCTGACTTTTTCTTCTTTTTCAAGTGACTCTTGTTTGGTTTTTTCATGTGACATTTTATCGGTACTGAATCGGGATTTAGTCTTTTCTTCGATGTCATCTTCTTGGGCATCCCCATATTCAGGTTTTTGAACAGGTTTCTGCCTTCCGGGAATGATCATACGATACCATGCTACCAATGGATGGACAATCTTCTTAAGCAATTGAAACACCGTCTTAAAATGCTTGATGGAAATACCAAATAATCGAATAGTAACTTCCAGCCGCTTATCCCGGTATTCTGCTTTTGCTGATATTAGCCATGCCAGCCAGGACAGGTAAATGGTCCCTTCCGGCATTCCGGTTTCGCGCTTAATTTTAACTCGGTATACAAAAGGACAGAATAATGCCGCCAGCAAGAAGAACAGGATAATTCCCAGGAGAATTAAAATCAATATACCGAATATCTTTAATATAGCCAAAATTATATGTATCATGTATTCACCTGTTCATTTCTGTTTTCATATTTCCTTCCAGGTAACCTCTGATGTCCGCAGTTCCTGTTTTTTCATATACATCCAGTGCGATTTCCCGAACCAGTTCAATGGCTTCTTTGTAACTTTTTGCAATGCCTACAATTAAAGGGCAATTATTACGGAGCACATCCTCGAGCAAGTAGTTTGCTGAAAAAACATCCAGGTTGTTGGCACGGTTGGAAGCCAGTGTGATCACATAGACTGCCAACTGTCCGGAACCGTTGTTGATTTTTTTGATTATTTTCTGCTTTTTCTTTTTTGCAGTATTTCCTACATAAAGGTTATTATACCATTTCAACATAAATTTGTCCTTATTTTTTACTTTTAAGCCTTTTTTTAATTGCTGTAACAACTTCTTTCAGAACGCAGATTTAAATCCTGTAAGTTTACAAAAGGAGAGATTCTTAATCCCTCCTTGCATTAGTCAATGCAAGACTAATTATAATACGCATCAAATATTCGTTTTGCAATCGGTACTGCTACATCACTGCCGGTTCCGCCGCTTTCAACAATGATGCTGACAACTATATCGGGGTTGTCTACATTGGAAAATCCAACGAACCAGGAATGTGGTTCTCCTGTCATATCACCATGGTCTGCCGTACCTGTTTTTCCTGCAGCTATGTAGCTTTGTCCACTTAAAGCCGATGCGGTTCCTTCCTGAACTACACCCTGCATCAAATCACTCAGAGCCTGCGCTTCTCTTGAAGTCATCAGATTTTTATAAAGTGATGGTGATGTTTTACTCACCTGTTCACCTGTATAGCTTTCGATAGAATCGATAAAATAAGGCTTCATCAGATTTCCACCATTAGCAACAGCAGAAGTGATCATTGCCATATGCATCGGTGATACCAGCGTATTACCCTGACCGATCGCAGTTTGCATTTCCAGGGGTACTCCGGCATTCTTATCTAATGTAAACTTGCTTTTGTTGTAAGGAATGTCAAGCGGCAGCTTTTCGTTAAATAGTACCTGCTCAGCGGTATCCCGCATTACTTGCCAATCCAGGTTGATACCTAAGCTGGCAAATGCGCTGTTACATGACTTTGCAAATGCGGTACTAAAGTTCTCCGCGCCATGCACTGAATTGTTGTAACAGTGAATAGTATGGTTCTCTTCCGTGATTTCTCCTTCGCATTGGAAAGAAAACTGGCTGGTGTCACCATTATGTTCATGCATGTACGCCAGACTGGTAACAATCTTAAAGGTCGAGCCAGGTGGATACATTCCCTGGGTAGCCCGGTTCAGCAGATTAGTGTTGCTGTCGTCCGATACCAGTTCATCCCATATTTCTGACAAAGTATTAGGGTCAAAATCCGGTTTACTTACCATCGCCAGGATTTTTCCGGTATCCGGTTCCATAACGACAATAGCACCTTTATTGCCATATAGAGCATCAAATGCAACTTGCTGCAATTCAGTGTTCAAAGTGGTATTAACGGTGTCACCCATATTCTTTTGATCCTGAAACTCTTTTTTGACCTGTTCAAGCACAAAAGCATGAGATGTGAGCAGATCATAATTAGCAACGGATTCCAGACCGCTTCTGCCATTATTGCTATATCCGACAATATGGGCAAACATACTGCCATAAGGGTAGACACGAGTTTCATTTCCGTCTTCATCCACATCAGTTCGGGCGAGGACTTCACCATCACCAGACATGATCTTCCCTCGGACCACCCGTTCCACATATTTATCTTGCCTCTTATTGTAAGGACTATTCATTATATCATCTCTTAAATAGACATTAAAATAGACCATATATCCAATTAAGGACAAAAAGATAAATACAAATAAATACGCAACAACGACATATTCTTTACCACCGGAGGCTTTGTTCGGTCTGCTCTTGGATTCGTTCTTCAAGGCTTTTTTCTCGTTCCGGCGCATTTCCCGCTGCTCTTTTTTGCTTAGCCGGTTTCTTTTTGAGGTTGTTGTTTTTTTGTTTTTCAAGTTCATCACCTTCGTCTTCTCTCAAAATATATAATCCTTCAATGATCGCAAATACAATGATGGTACAGATTACCGAGCTTCCCCCATAGCTGACAAGAGGCAGGGTAATGCCTGTCAATGGGATAAATTTGGTACTTCCGCCGACTGTTAAAAATACTTGAAAGGCATATTCGGCACCTAGCCCAATTGCTATTAACTTATAAAATTTATTGCTCATCCGCATGGAAATATTAACAATCATCAAAAAACAGTTCATACAGATCAGTAGCATACAAATCGCAAAGATTCCTCCCAATTCTTCACAAATAGCGGCAAAAATGGAATCTTTCATTGCTACCGGTATGGATTCAGGTGAACCTTGATACAATCCGGTACCGAACCAGCCACCGGCGCATATTGCAAAAAGTGCCTGAACAATCTGATAGCCTTCATTCTCATACACGGAAAACGGATCTTTCCAGGCGATCACTCTTTGCTGCACATGGCTAAAAACCTGGTACGCCAATATTGCTGCGGCACTTCCGCCAGCCAATCCGGACAGTGCATATAATGGGTTTTGAGTGGCCACATACAGCATAACAACATAGGCCACGAAAAACACCACTGCACTTCCAAGGTCTTTGGATACTACCAAAATCAATACATGGGCACCTGCTACCGCTGTGGTGATTACAACCGTTCTAAAATCGGTATCGCCGCGCAGCATTCCGGCAACAAAAAATACAAATGTAATTTTGGCAAATTCTGAAAGCTGGAATGTAACCCCACCGATTTCCAGGGACAGCTTGGCTCCGCCAGAGATGGCAGCCAATGCCAGAACAGCCATCAACATAAGGATTCCGGCAATTGCGTATAACCAGGTAAGATTTTTTAATAGTTTCATCTTACGCACGACAATAGGTACCAGCAGTGAAAATGCTGCCCCTATAATGACCATTAAAAGCTGTTTCTGGGCTTTCTCAAAATCCAATCGGCCAATCATGATAAATCCACAGCTGAGCAACATACACATGTTATTCACCAGTATCATGGATGCCTTGCGGTAAAAGATGCGATACAAAATCTGCAGCGCAATAATAAAGCCTACCATCTCCAGAAACATAATAATGATGGTAAATTCCAGTTTCTGTAAATACATAACGGCAAAGGCAGTCAGATCCATAAAGAGCATAACCACTACCTGTTTTCTTAAAACATGTTTTTTGTCATCCTCATCACGCTTTCTGAAAAACAAGAAACTCTCTAATGTAAAGAGTATCATTAAAATCACGATCAGGTATTTTGATAATTCTACAATAATATTTAACACTTCATCACCTACTCTATGCCTCGTTTAAAATGTCCTTTTGTGAACATCTGCTTTGATTCCAGGTCTTGTTGATACAAATAAACACCGGTAAATAGTCTCACAATTTCACCTGTCTGTTCCCTGCTTTCAGTTGAGAAGGAAAGACGAAGGGATCTGCATTTTAACTGCATTACTTCTTTTGCTTCTTTTAGCAGCCCATATGGAATGCTGTTATAAATTATATTATAACAGAAATCACACTCACATTTAACCTTAAATTTTTTTTGGTATCGATCCTTTAATGTCAGAATGCTGTTTTTTTTGTTACAATAATCCAGGTTTTTCTTTAAGCATTGTGCAGAAACCATCATTATTGCATATCCGTACAGAATCATTTCACTGGACTGATTCGGACGCTTTTTCAACTCGAAATAATTCAATTCCGGAGAAATGGTATCGTATTGAATCGGATAGTTAAGCCAGAATTCCCGGGCTTGTTCATTCAGGGTATACAATTGATGATCCAATACAATATAAGGTGCCAGAGACTGTTTCTCAAGCAATGCAAAACTTTCCACATTATGTATCAGAAAACCGGACAACCCTCTTTCTATTAGATTTTTAAAGGAACCCCGTACGGTATCCAGTTCGTTTTCCCGAACAATATATGGCAGCGACAGATATGCTTGTTTTCCTGCTTTTTGCATCTGTTTTATCCATGCAGATACATTGTTCTCAAAAACAGGTCCTATAAAAATACTGCAATTGGCATAGATTGCTGATATTCCTGCTGCTTCCTGCAGGACGCTAAGCTGTTCCCTGGTCATTGCCAGGGCAGTTAGCCGCAAAGCTGTGCTGCCAGCATCAGATTGTGCGCTGTTCTCGTCTGGGTGGTCTTTTCTTATATCGGTACTTGTTGCTTCCAAACTGATCGGACTACTGTCACCCCTGCGATATTGTCCGATCAGTTTTTCTTCCAATGCCATGAGTGCTTCCCGGCGGATTTTATTTAATACCTGTATTGGCAGGAAAACATCGTCTTCAGAATCAACATGCAGATCACTGAAATAAAATGGCGTATTTCCGGTTTTCATAATCTGTGCGCGGATCCGTTCAGCTGTGAGCGGCTGCTTCCATGCTTTGGTGGCAATTTCATTCCCAGCCTTAACAACAGTTTGACCAAAAGTAAGGGTCAGTTCTGTCGGCTGGTTCTTGACCACTCGAATATTGCCCTGGATTGGCAGACGCTGATCTTTTTCAAGATATTCTTGACGGATCCTGGTAAATAGCTTTTCGTTTCTGGCTTTAGTAATATCATTGCCTTTGACATCTTTTTTTTCGTTGCGAAGAGCCATCATATCTCTGCCGCCACGCATCTGGTAGTAACTCTTGTGAAAACCATCGCGATTATATAAATCCAGCAAAATCTGATAGTCTTCTTTTGTTACCTGATATTCTTCCCCCGGCTGCTGTATCAAATCCAAGTATTTACGATAAATACTGACAACACCAGCGGTGTATTCTGGTTTTTTCATACGACCTTCGATTTTTAATGAGGTGACTCCTGCATTTATAATCTGCGGTAGGATTTCAATCGTACACATATCCTTCGGGCTCAATGGGTATTGTTCCTGACAGGAATTTAGTTGTCGCTCCCCTTCATAAACGTAATACGGAAGCCGACATGGTTGTGCACACCTGCCCCGATTCCCACTTCTGCCGCCTAGAAAGCTGCTGAACAGACACTGACCGGAATAACAATAACAAAGCGCACCATGGACAAAGCTTTCGATTTCTAAATTGGTTTCCGCATGAATCGCTGCAATCTCTGAAAGAGAAAGTTCTCTTGGTGTGACAACTCTGGAAACGTCCAGATCTTCAAGCAGTTTTGCTCCGCCTGTACCGGTAATAGTCATCTGGGTGCTGGCATGGATGGGTAGTTGGGGAAAACATTTTCGCACCATTTGTAATACACCCATATCCTGAACGATAACGGCATCCAACCCATGTTTATAAAACGGTTCCAAATAGCCATACAGCTCTTTAGAAAGCTCAACCTCTTTTAGCAGTGTGTTAACGGTAAGATAGAGCTTTTTCTCATGTATATGAGCGTAATCAATAGCTCTTACCATCTGTAATCGATCCAAATTGTCGGCATATGCTCTGGCACCGAATTTTTGTCCACCAATGTAAACGGCATCGGCTCCCGCTGAATATGCAGCCACCATGGATTCATACGAACCAGCCGGTGCTAACAATTCGATATTCATATATTTATTCCTCTTTCTAAAAACGGGAGATCACTGATTCAGCAATCCCCCGTCCTAACCTTATTATAATGCGTATGGTTAACTTGCATGCAAGGATTAAGCCATAGCGTTAGGCAAAACTTGTTTTTTTAACCTAAAAGTTCTTGTAAATCTTTTTCCAGTTTGTTTGCCTGATTTTGAAGCGATTTTTTCTCATTCGCTGCTTGTTCTAACTCTTTCTTTGCATTATCCAATTGAATCTGCATAGCGATAAGTTCATGCTTCAAATCGTACATTTCTTTATCCTTCAGCTGAGAATCTTCTTCAAAGACTTCGGCCTGTTTCTTCGCTTTAAAATAGTCATCGGCAATATTCAGACTTAGCAGTGTATGCCTTGTTTCCATAGGTTGTCTACTGTATCCGGGTAATTCTGAGAGCTGTGTGATCTTATTATTTAGATAAGCTGCTATCTTCTGCAAATATTCCTCGCTTTCAAAGCCGCTTAATTTAACAATTTTTCCACCTATCAGTACTTGTGTCGTGTTTTTCGTAGGCATTCGTGCATACCTCCATCTATAGTATTATTCATATATCTATTATAATCGAATTTTAAAGAAAAACAACCCTTTTCTTTTTCAATCCCAAGAACAGTAATCAGTAAGTGTTGCTGGTCATGGAGTGAACAGTAACATCAGTAACCTTAGTCTTCGTCATCCGAAAGCGGCAGCCCTAAGTGAAGATATGTCTGCTGTGTTGCTGCTCTTCCCCTGGGGGTCCGATTTAGAAATCCATGCTTCAGCAGGTATGGTTCATAAACTTCCTCAATGGTTCCGGAATCCTCGCCAATAGCCGCTGCAAGTGTATCCAGGCCAACTGGTCCGCCCTGGAATTTTTCAATCAGGGTAGTGAGCAAAAGCCGGTCATTGGCATCCAGTCCAAACTTATCCACTTCCAGCAGATCAAGGGCATATGAAGCAACCGCTTCCGTGATGCGCCCATCGTATTTTACCTGCGCAAAATCACGTACTCGTTTTAACAAGCGGTTTGCCAGCCGGGGAGTTCCCCGAGAACGTTTTGCCATTTCCAGAGCACCTTTTTCATCAATTTCCACTTCCAGTACCCTTGCGGAATGAAGGATAATAGTCTTTAATTCCTGCTCCGTGTAGAATTCCAGGTGATGAATAACGCCAAAGCGATCACGCAGCGGGGCGGTCAGTAAGCCTGCTCTGGTAGTTGCGCCGACTAATGTAAACTTAGGCAGATCCAGTCGAATAGAACGGGCGCTGGCTCCTTTACCAATCATAATGTCAATCGCAAAATCTTCCATTGCCGGATATAACACCTCTTCTACCTGACGGTTCAACCGGTGGATTTCATCTACGAACAGCACATCACCTTCCTGCAGATTATTCAGGATAGCTGCCATTTCTCCGGGCTTTTCAATCGCCGGACCAGAAGTGACTTTCATATTCACATTCATTTCGTTGGAAATAATCCCGGCCAGAGTTGTCTTTCCCAGTCCCGGCGGACCATAGAACAGGACATGATCCAGGCTCTCGCTTCTTTGGCGGGCAGCTTCAATGTACACCTTCAGGTTTTCTTTGGTTTTTTCCTGACCAATATAGTCATCCAGCGTCTGGGGTCTTAAACTGCCTTCAATTTTAACATCTTCTTCCGTGACTTCGGTGGTTATTATTCTTCTACTCATATATGCTCCAATTACATCATTTTCTTAAGTGCCGCTTTTAATAGCTGCTCAGTATCCAGAACCAGGGTGTTATCCACTTGCTTAACTGCCCGAAGGGCATCGGAATTAGAGTATCCCAACGCAACCAGTGCCTGAATAGTTTCTTTGCGAGCATCTTCCGCCAGAATATCTCCTGTCGGCTGACTTTGATCTGTCAGTTTCTGCTCAAAGGCATCCTGCAGATTCAGTTTGTCTTTCAACTCCAGAATTAACTTCTGGGCGGTTTTCTTTCCGATTCCGGGCGCTTTAGAGATTGCTGCAATATCATCAGATAATACAGCGAAGCGAATCTCATCGGCAGTCAGCCCGGACAGAATCCCCAGGCCTGCTTTGGGACCGATACCATTAACACTTAACAGCAGTTTATATATCTTCAGATCATCCTTGGACAAGAATCCATATAGCTGCATATCATCTTCTTTTACCTGTAAATAGGTATGGATTTTCATTTCATCACCAATCTGCATATATCCCGCTAACGTGGTAGCCGGCATGAATATATGATAGCCAATACCATTACAGTCGATTACAATGCCGTTTTCTTCGATATCGGCAACAATACCTTTTACATAAGAAATCATAAATCCTCCATTTTCCCGTGAAATCTCCGTGGATGTTTGCTTTATAATTTCAAGAACAACCCGGTTGGGCAGGCAGACAATGGTTCCGCCCTGGTCCCTTTTTATGGCCTTTTGCTTCATGCACAGATGATCCGGGCAATCGGCTTGAATCATCGTAGCGGTTTGGTCTTGAATTTGACATATGTTGGTGTCGTTTATTCTAATGATTTGATCTTTGTTCAGGTCGTATTGACCATACAGCTCTCCGTCTATAGTAATGCGCAGCACATCCCCCGGTACCGGCCAGAATAACCTGAATGCCATCCAGATTACAAGGGCTAATGTAAAAATAATTCCAATCAGTATTCCATCTTTCTTTTTCATACAATAGATTTTACTCCCTGAGGCGGCCATCGTCCAGTACAAATTTTGCATCCACCCCTTCCAGTGTATTGATAAGTTTATCTGCCTGTTCATAACCAAGAAGTATGCAGATAGTACTGAGGGCATCCCCGACCAGGGACTCATCGGATATGATGGTTACCTGCCACAGGTTGTTTTGCACCGGATATCCGGTGGCCGGATCGATAATATGATGGCACTTGAAACCATCCTGTTCAAAATAGCGCTCATATATGCCGGCGGAAACTACGGATTTCCCATCAACCGGGATTGTGGTTATTACGGAATTCCTGACATCAAAGGGTTTTTGTATACCCACATTCCATAAGTCGCCATTAGGTTTTTTGCCTATCGTAAGTACATTACCGCCCAGGTTGATAATACCGGAAGTTACATTCTGACGTTTTAGATATTCTTTCAGGCGGTCGGCGGTATATCCTTTTGCTAAAGCGCCGAAATCAATTTGGGTATCGCTGTCATCAAAAGTTAATTGATTGCCCTGCAGATGTATTTTAGAAGCCCCTACCTTGGCTGCTGCTGCGGTGAGCGACTCTTCGTCAGGGACAACTGCGTCATCGCTCTTAAAATCCCATAATTCCAACACTGGTGCGATGGTGATATCAAATACGCCGTCGGATACTTCATAGTATTTTAAACCTTCCGAGATGAGGTATGCCATTTCATCAGACACAGTGACGGTATTGTCTTTACGATGGTTGATGTTATACAGTTCGCTTCCTTCTTTTGTCCGGCTGAAGATGTCTTCTATTTGTTTACATATAGTAAAACATTGATTTAAGAAGGCTTGGCTACTGCTGTTTTCATTTTCAATACTGATGGTAATAATGGTATCAAAGAAAAACTCTGTCGTTGATACCATTTCTGCACCGCTGCTCTGACAGCCAGACAGCATGTATAGAAAACCTATACATGCTATCGTGATAACTCTTATTCTTTTCATGTAATAATACACTTTCTCGGGCAGCTTTCTTTACACTGGCCACAATTGCTACATTTGTCAAAGTCAATGCGGGCAACATTGTTTTCCATCTTGATCGCATCTGTCGGGCAGACTTTAACGCATTTACCGCAACTGATGCATCCTGCATCACACTCCGTCATAACGGCTTTCCCTTTTTCCGTACATTTGCACGCAACCAGTGTTTTCTGGCTATATGGAACCAGATCAATTAAGTGCTGAGGGCATGCGGTTACACATTTCCCACACGCTTTACAGGCTTCTTTATCTACCACGGAAAGGCCGTTTTCAATATGCATGGCACCAAAAGGACATGCTTTTACACAACTGCCAAAACCAAGACAGCCTTCGTTACAAATTTTTGCTCCGCCGTTAGGGACATAGATCATCATTGAACAATCTTCTACGCCATAATATTCATACTGGTAATTTGCCTTCTCGCAGCTCCCACCGCAGCGGACGAAAGCAACCTTTCGCTGGCTGGCAGAAATCTCCTGCCCCATAATTGCGCCGATCGCTGCTGCTGCATCAGGGCCGCCAACCGGACATGCATCCACAGCTGCTTCACCCTTTACGATTGCCGCGGCCAGACCATCACATCCTGGATATCCGCATCCGCCGCAGTTATTTCCCGGAAGCTGTTCGCGAACGTCAGCTTCTCTTTCATCTACTTCGACCGCAAATTGTTTGTCGGCCATACCAAGCAGCAGTCCGATTGCCAGGCCTGTTCCGCCGACCACAGCTGCCGCTATTACGATTCCTATCCACATTCGTACCTGCCTCCTTATATAATTCCTGAAAATCCAAAAAACGCTATCGACATTAAGCCGGCTGTCAGCAAAACAATCGGCATTCCCTGAAATGCTGCCGGAACGTCATTATATTCCATTTTTTCCCGCAGCCCGGCCATCAGTACAATAGCAATGGTAAATCCAACTGCTGTTGCCAGGCCATTCACCGTTCCCTGCAGAACATTGTACTCTTTCTGCACGTTGATAATTGCCACACCTAATACAGCACAGTTGGTTGTGATCAATGGCAGATAGACACCAAGGCTTTTATATAATGACGGTATTGCTTTCTTTAAAAACATTTCAACCAGCTGTACCAATGCAGCAATCACCAGAATAAAGACGATTGTCTGCAGATAAACCATATCCGTGGGTACTAAGATAAACTGATAGATCAGACTTGTGAATAAAGAGGCAATTGTTATAACAAAAATAACCGCACCGCCCATGCCTGCCGCTGTATCAATTTTCTTTGACACGCCCAGGAAAGGACATAGTCCAAGGAATTGACTTAATACTACGTTATTAACCATGGCTGAACCGATGGCAATCATTAATAATTCTTTCATCCGGATCCCCTCCTATTCCTCTTCCCGCTTAGCGTCAGCAAGTGCTTTCCCGCCGCAGATAGTATTGGTACAGTCCAAACAGCTGTCCTTGGAACATGCAGTGGTTCCGTCAGCATTGACTCTGGCGCTGCCAATTTTGAATTTGTTCTGGGCCGCAACTAAAAGCGCCAATACGAAGAAGGCCCCCGGAGCCAGAATGAATATCGTAAGGGGTTCATATGATTTTGGCATAACCTGCAAACCAAAGATCTGTCCGGCACCGATAAGTTCACGTACCAGTCCGATCAAGGTCAGACCTACTGTAAAGCCAAGTCCCATACCGAGACCATCAAAGATGGATGCAACAACGGTATTCTTGGACGCGTAGGACTCTGCCCGACCAAGAATAATACAGTTTACTACGATGAGCGGTATATAGATACCAAGCGCTGCATACAGGCTGGGGATAAATCCCTGCAGTAAAAACTGAACAATAGTAACAAAAGATGCAACTACAACAATGTATGCCGGCATACGTACACTATCCGGTATTACCTTACGAAGCATCGAAATCATCATATTTGAGGCAGTTAAGATTACTGCTGTTGTTAATCCCATACCAAGTCCATTCATTGCCGAAGTGGTAACAGCCAATGTGGGACACATCCCCAACATCAGGACAAAAGTTGGATTTTCTTTAATAATTCCATTAAACAGACGTTCTATTGGTGAATTTGTTTTCATCACTGGTTACCCCCTTCCTGGCAATAAGCTGCGGCACAAAGACCGGCATTTACCCCATTGGTAACTGCATTGGTGGTAATGGTTGCGCCACTCAAAGCGTCGATTTCGTTATCGCTTGCAGCACCGGTCTTGGTATATTGGAATTTATCTGCTTTTTTATCTTTGAATTGATTCTTGAAATCATCGGTATCAGCTTTCATCCCAAGACCGGCTGTTTCGCTGATAGATAGAATGGAAATTCCGTTAGTAGTTCCATCAATCCGAACACCCATGGCAAAGGTGATATTACCGCCATAGCCTTCTGCATCGGTGACTGTCAGTGCATACCCCAGTGTTTTGCCGTTGACATCCTTTGCTTCCATCACTTCATTAATAATCTGCTGGGTATAGTCATTGTCCATCAGATATTTTTGCAATTCAGTATTTTCTTCAGCAATAATCTGTACAAATTCTTCAGCGTCTTCAAACACAGCCTGATAAGCTTCAGTTTTCGCTTTTTCATTCTGGACTTCGATTGGATCCTTGGTAATCTGATAAACATAGCCAAGGCAGAAACCGGCAACCAGCGTAATGATGGTTAATATAGCAGCTTCTTTAATAATCTTACTCACTACGCTTTTCCTCCTTTACTAATACCAAATGCAACTGGAATCGTAACCCGTTCAATCAACGGAACCAGAAGGTTACTGAAGATGATCGCATAAGAAACACCTTCCGCCGAACCGCCGAAGATACGGAAAAGACCGGTTAAAACACCCAGGATCACACCATAAACCAGCTGTCCGGATTTGGTGATCGGAGTTGTAACGTAGTCGGTAGCCATAAACCATGCCCCGAGCATTAAGCCACCACCGAATAAATGGCCAAGGATAAAGTTGGCATCCAGGCCATGGCCGCCAAATAAAATGATAAATACCAGGAAACTTCCGATATAGGTAAGCGGAATACGAAGATCAATAACTTTAATACAAACCAGGAACAATGCACCGATTAAAATTGCAATGGCAGAGGTTTCTCCAATTGTTCCTTTTACATTACCGATCAGCAGACTGGTGATATTGAATATATCTTCTCCTGCCTTCACTGCTGCCAATGGCGTTGCACCAGATAGGGTATCGGTAATTGTCCCAAAGGCACTGGCAGGCACAGTAAAATCGGTCATTCTTCCAGTAAAAGAGATCAACAGAAAACATCTGGCTGCCAAAGCCGGATTCATAAAGTTCTGCCCCAGTCCGCCAAACAACTGTTTTACTACCAGAACAGCAAAAATACCACCAATTACCGGAATCCACCATGGCGCACTGGCCGGCAGATTAAGAGCCAATAACAGACCCGTAACAACAGCACTGAAGTCACTGATCGTCACTGGTTTCTTCATTGCTGCTTCATATACTAACTCCATCAGCACACAAGTTGCCACACTGACACAGATCAGCATCAATGCCCGAAGCCCAAAATTATAAATCCCAAAGCAACTGGCCGGAAGCAATGCTATCACGACCATCAGCATAATTTGATCTGTCCGCACCTTAGAACGCACGTGTGGTGAGGACGATACATGTAATAACTCGTTCATTCTACTTTTCCTTTCCCTTTAGTGCAGTTCCTCGTTGAGGTTTACTGTTTGACTAAACATCAACGTGCCAGTACACTAGTTCTTTTTACGATTTGCAAGGGCTGTTTTACGTAATGATTTGATCGACTGTGACAGTGGCCGTTTAGCCGGACAGACAAAGCTGCAGCAGCCGCATTCACAGCACTCCATACCATGATATCTGATAAAGCTGTCCATATCGTGGTTATCAGCGAATTTAGCCAATCTGGACGGCAAGAGGTTTTCCGGACAGTCGGTGACACATCTGCCGCAATTGATGCAGGTAGTGGTCGGATTATCGGCTATATCATCTTCCGCCAGACAAAGCACGGAAGAAGTAATCTTCGTTACCGGTACATTCAGATCAAACATACTGAAGCCCATCATTGGCCCGCCAGATATGATTTTCTTAGGCTGTGCTTTAAAACCGCCGGCAGCGTCTACCAGCTCCTGATAGTTCATACCAACAGGTACATAGTAATTCTTCGGATTGGCGATCGCGTTGCCGGTTACTGTTACAATACGATGCATTAACGGCATACCCAGTACAACCGACTTATATATAGCTACAACTGTGTCAATATTGTCCACAACACAACCAACATCTGCCGGCAGCATGGAAGAATTGATCTTTCTTTTGGTCACAGCATCGATCAACATACGTTCAGCACCCTGAGGATACTTAGTTTTCAGCTTTTTCAATTCAATGCGGGGTTCATTGACAATAAACTGTGATATTTTGGCGATACAGTCAGGTTTATTATCTTCAATGCAGATATAACCTTTTGCATTGTCGAATAACTTTAGTATTACTTTCAGTCCACCAATTACCTTTTCCGGCTCTTCCAGCATTCGTCTGTAGTCTGAAGTCAGGTAGGGTTCACATTCCGCACCATTGACTAATATGTATTCAATCTTTTCCGGTTCTTTTGGCGATAGTTTTACATGTGACGGAAAGCCTGCCCCCCCCATGCCGACGACACCACCTTCAGAAATTCGCTTAATAATTTCTTCTTTTGCTAAATTGTCTAACTGCGCCGGCTGAAACTCCACCGTTTCATACTTCCCATCATTTTCAAGAAAAATCGCCTCTACGACAGAACCTACTGTCGTAAGGGTGGATTCTATACTTTGCACTGTTCCTGATACCGATGCATAAATCGGTGCGGAGACAAATCCACCGGCTTCGGCGATTTTCTGCCCGATCAAAACATGCTCACCAGCTTCGACGATCGGCTTCGCCGGCGCACCAATATGCTGGGATAATGGATAAACTAAATTGCCGGTAGGGTTCAATGCTTCGATGAGCTTGTCTTTAGACAATTCTTTGCCATCGTATGGATGAATTCCGCCCTTGAAAGTTAAAATTCCCATGTTGTCACTCCTTTTACTTATTTTTACTTTGCATAAAGATTAAGTAGAAATTGTTGTTCACTTTTTTCTTTTTCATGAAATATCCATAATAATTACTATAACGTAAAAAGGATGAAAAATCACTATTTATTTTAGAAATATTGGTATATAATTTTGACTAGTGTAGTGGGACGCGGCAGAAGGGTATGATATATCTCGCGAAAACGCGGCAACGCTCTGGTGGACTAAACATTAACTTCGACCAGCAGCGCTCCGGAGAGCCGTCGCGCTGGGTCTACGTAAATGTTGGATTCCACCGCCGCTAATAACGCCGCCAATTGTTTTCGCGAGATATATCATACCCTTCTGCCGCTGGTTCATCAAAGGATTTACAAAAAGTTCCTTACATATAGGGTTCGTCAAAGGGTTTATAAAAAACATAGTACGTAACAAAATTGTATCTTACACAGGAGGCTTCTTATGATTGAATTAAAAACGACTGTACAACTCCCCTTGCCTTTATGCAGCGAGTACCAATCGCTCTTACATAACTCTTTGTTTTTTGATATTGAAACGACCGGGCTGCATCGGCGCTATTCTCATCTTTATCTAATTGGTGTGCTATGCCAGGTTGATGATAATTGGCAGCTGATCCAATGGTTTGCTGAAAAGCCTTCGGATGAGCCGATGATTTTGCAGGCATTTCTTTCGTATTTAGATAGTGACAGCCGTTTGATCCATTACAATGGAGATTCATTTGATGTGCCATATGTAAAAGCTAAATGTGAAGCTTATAAAATACCTGGTGATATTTTGAATACCTGTCAATCGATTGATCTATATCGCAGGATTCGTCCTTATCAGAAGCATTTAGACTTGGAGCGGCTGACTCAAAAAGATGCGGAACGCTTTCTTGGTATTAACAGAGAAGATCCTTTTAGTGGGGAGCAATTGATTCAAGTCTATAAAGAATATCTTATCAGTGCCGATGAGCGGCTGTTGAAAATACTGCTGCTTCATAACTATGAAGATATCTATAACATGTCTCAGCTGTTACAGCTTGAATCCTATCCCAGGCTGTTCGCTGGCGAATATATCATTCAAAGTTGGGAACAAAGTGAACAACTGTTAACAGTAAGGCTGGACACCAGGTATACAATACCAAAACAAATTTCCTGTCAGAATGAGCATTGCCACTTAACTGCTTGTGATGATCAGGGCAAGATTACGATCGAATCCCAAAGCGGTATACTAAAATATTATTATAACAACCCTAAAGAATATTACTATCTTCCGGCAGAAGATAAAGCCATTCATAAAAGTGTCGGCGCATACGTAGATAAAGAATACCGGATTCAGGCAACTGCCGCCAATTGTTATCAAAAGCACGAAGGCATCTTTCTCCCACAGTATATGGAGTTGATCACACCTGCTTTTAAAGAAACTGCAAAGGATATTGTTACTTATTTTCCAATGAATGCTCCAGATACTAAAGAAGTAGGTTTCCAAAAGACATATATAGATCACATTCTTAAAAAACTGCAAAGCAACTGAGTAAAATCACATGTGCCTGAAGTGTTTTGCAGGAGAACACGGCAGAAGGGCCGGTAAACAGCATTCCTGTGCATCCTTATTGTGGTTCAGTCTTCGGCTGAACCACAATATTTTGGACAAAATAATAAGAGCATTACAGAGCGAATAATCGCTTCATTTGTAATACTCTATACTATTTAACAAATATCAATTACACCTTTAAAAGTCTCTTATACGTTCTCAGTCTCAACTTCAGCCGCTTCAATATCCATTTCAACAGCTTCTGCTTCTTCAAAATCGATAGCATCATCTGAATTCACAGTTTCAGCGTCTGCTGCTTCTGCCTCGGAAGCAATCTCTTCCACTGGGATATCGTTATAAACTTCTTCATAAACCGGTTCTTCAATATATTCTTCGACAACTTCCGGTTCAAGCACTTTCATGCTCAGGCTGATCTTCTTTTCTTCACCATTGAAGTCAACCACACTTGCTGTGATCAGCTGACCGATGCTTAATACATCTGCCGGCTTTTCAACATGGTCTCTGGAAATCTGTGAAACATGAAGCAGTGCGTCAACACCTGGCTCCAGTTCAACAAATGCACCGAAGTCAGTCATACGGGCAACTTTACCCTCCACAACATTACCTACAGCATAGTTTTCAGCTGCAGTCAACCATGGGTTCTGATCCTGGAATTTTAAACTGAGGGCAATTTTGTTGCCATTGATTTCTTTGATCAAGACAGTAATCGGTTCACCAGCTTTGAATACCTTTTTAGGATTATCAACTCTTCCCCATGACATTTCAGAAATGTGAAGAAGTCCATCTGCTCCGCCTAAATCAATAAATGCACCAAAGTCAGTAACATTCTTAATTGTACCCTCAACAATATCACCTTCATTGATTTTTTCAAACAATGCTTTCTGCTGCTCTGCTTTAGCCGCAACTAAAAGCTGTTTTCGATCACCGATCACACGTCTCCTTCTAGGGTTGAATTCGCTGATAACAAATTCGATGTCGGTATCGGCATATTTGGATAGATCTTTTTCATAAGCATCGGATACCAGGCTTGCCGGAATGAATACTCTTGCTTCATCAACAACAACGCTGAGTCCTCCGTTTAATACCTGTGCAACTTTAGCCGTAAGAACTTCCTGAGACTCGAACGCTTCTTCCAATCTTTTATTGCCTTTTTCGGCAGCCAGTCTCTTATATGTTAAAAGAACTTGTCCTTCACCATCATTTACCTTTAAAACTTTCACTTCCATCTTGTCACCTGGTTTAGCAACGGTGGTTAAATCAAGATTCGGCTCGTTGGTGTATTCGCTTTTTGTAAGAATACCGTCTGCCTTATAGCCGATATTCAGAATAATCTCGTCTGGCTTTACATCGATAACAGTACCCTCAACTACCTCTCCATTTCTAATGGTCTTAAATGATTCCTCCAGCATTTGTTCAAAACTTAATTCTGACATGTTTTTGAACCTCCTCAATTATTTTATTTGGGGTAGACGCCCCTGCTGTAATACCTACGTGACTAAATGATTGAAAAGGCTTAGGATCCAAATCAACGAGTGTCTGTATATAGTAAGTATTTTTACATTCCTTTTTGCAAATATCATATAGCTTTTGCGTATTCGAACTATTCCTGCCGCCAACGACGATCATAGTATCTACCTCACCTGCAATACGTTTTGCTTCAGTTTGTCTCTCCTCCGTAGCATTGCAAATCGTATTTAAAACAATTCTATCATACCTCTTTTTAGTAAAAATTTCAACTAGTTCTTGAAATTTGTTGTAATTAAATGTCGTCTGAGCAACAATGCAAACGCTTACTTTGTGCTTTTCAATAAAGCTGATTGCCTCCTCCTTGCTTTCAATAATCCAAACCGGACCCTCACACCAGCCCTTAATGCCAATAACTTCAGGATGATCGGCACTCCCTATAATAATGATGTGCTTACCATTCTGGCTTTCCTTTTGAACGATCCGGTGTATTTTTTGAACAAAAGGACAGGTCGCATCGACACATTTTAACTGTTGTTTTTCAATCGCCTCATAGATATCTCGAGCCACCCCATGAGAGCGGATGACAACCACACCCCGGTCTATCTTTTGCAGCTCTTCTACCGTATTGATCACTTTGACTCCCTTCGAAGTGAGGTCATCAACAACTGTCTCATTATGTATGATCGGGCCATAAGTATATACCGGCTGTCCGCTTGCACGGACCTGTTCATAAACGGTATCAACCGCACGTTTTACGCCGAAGCAGAAACCGGCAAATTTGGCAACTGTGACTTTTTTCATGCTATCGTTTGTTTTCTCCATGGATTTTTATTATTTCATCAACTACTTCATCAATCGACATATGAGAGGAATCTACTAAAACAGCATCATTGGCTTGCTTTAGCGGGGAGATGTCTCTGGTCATATCCCGATGATCCCGTCCACTGATATCCGCTTCGATTTCTTTCAGACTGTTTGAGGTTCCCTTTTCCAGCAGTTCATCGTAACGGCGCTTGGCGCGGATTGCGGTGCTTGCGGTCAGATATATCTTGGTTACCGCATCTGGAAGTACCTGGGTTCCGATATCCCGTCCGTCCATTACAACATTTACCTTACGGGCCAAAATTCTTTGCAGTTCGACCAGTTTTTCACGGACTTTGGCATTGCCGGAACTGACTGAAGCCATGTTGCCAACTGCTTCTTCACGCAAACGGGAGGTGACATTTTCACCGTTCAACAATACTTGCTGTTCGCCATTTTGATAGGTAATGGAGATGTCAGCGGCTTCGCAACAGTTTTCAATCTTTTGATGGTCAGTAGGGTCAATTCCCTGTTCCAGAAGATATAATGCCATTGCCCGATACATAGCGCCGGTATCTACATAGATAAATCCAAGCCGACGGGCGATTCGTTTGGCAATAGTACTCTTCCCGGCACCGGCCGGTCCATCAATAGCAATATTTTCACTCATCTTGTTCCTCTTTTCTATTTGCGAGCACGCTCGGAAACTCTTTGCATGAGTACTCGCTGTTAATTATAAACCATTAGCTGCAGCATATGCTGTGGACCAGGCAATCTGCAGATTAAAGCCGCCGGTTAAGGCATCCAAGTCTAATACTTCACCCAGAAAAAAAAGACCGGAAATCTTTTTTGACTCCATATTCTGAGGGGAGATTTCCTTTACGGCAACACCGCCTTTTGTAATGACAGCTTCATTATAACTCCGTAATCCGGTCAGGGTAAAGGGGAAAGCTTTGATATAATCAACAAATGTCGACCGCTCTTCGCGGGAAATCTCATTCACTTTTTTATCAGGATTAATAATTCCCTGCTCCAGTATCACAGATAATAACTTGGCCGGCAGTAATGAGCCCACCACATTTTTAAACTGTTTATTTTTACCGGCTTCAAATTCCCGCAGAATCCGGGCATCCAGTTGCTCCTTTGTCAGGGCTGGTTTCAAATCAATAAATGCCGGCAGCGAATGTTCTCCCAGTTCATCACCAACCACAGCACTTGCGGTCAGAACTAAAGGTCCGGTAACGCCAAAATGGGTGAACATCATCTCACCAAAAGCCTCATAACGTTTCTTACCCTTGTTAAATATGGTCAGTGAAACATTTTTTAAAGAAAGCCCCTGCATCTGGGTGATATAACTTTCTTTTGTTTCCATTGGAACCAACGACGGGCGTAAAGCAGTTACAGTATGTCCCGCCTCTGCGGCAAAGCGATATCCATCTCCTGTTGCACCGGTAGATGGATAAGACAGGCCACCAGTTGCGATCATCACAACATCACCAGTGATTTTAGCCCCGTTTTCTAAAAGCACACCTGTAACCTTTTGGCCGTTGGTCAGAATCTGTTCTGCTTTGCTTTTTAAATGGATTTTTACATCCAGGCTTTTCATCTTTCGTTCTAACGCCAGGATAATATCCGAAGAATGATCCGACTTTGGAAATACCCGATTACCTCGTTCGATTTTAGTGCGAATGCCAAGATTTTCAAAAAAGTCGATAACATCATAATTATTATATCCATAAAAAGCACTATATAAAAATTTACTGTTGCTGATAACACTGTCAAATAATTCCTCCATGTCACAGGCATTCGTAAAATTACAGCGTCCTTTACCAGTAATAAATATCTTCTTGCCAAGCTTTTCATTCTGTTCAAAAACATGAACTTCGTGACCATTCATGGCAGCAAACACTGATGCAAACATCCCGGCAGCTCCGCCACCGATTATCAATACTTTAGACATCCTCTTCTCCCAGTTCCGGAAAATTAAGTTTAACCTGGCTATCAATCAGATTAATCTCATCATTGCTGTAAACCTGATACTCATCCCAGATTTTCTCCATTGATTCCAATGTGCCCACAACTTCTTTTTGCTTTTTCATACAAAGAGCTACAACCAGAGCATTTACCATGCTCAAAGGTGCCACCAGGGAATCAACAATAGAAATCATATCGCTTCTGGCGATCAAGTTGCAGGATGAATAAAGATTCATCGGTGAATGAATACTGTCGGTTAGCGTAATTACCTTTGCACTGCGGTTGTTGGCAAATTCCATTGCTTTTAGAGTACGCATGGAATAGCGGGGAAAACTGATGCCGATGATAACATCCCGGGCACCGATCCGAATCATCTGTTCAAAGATTTCGCTGGATGAACTGGTCTGAATCAAACGCACATCATCGAAAATCAAATTCAGGTAAAAACTCAGAAAGCTGGCAATCGGTGCACAGCTGCGTATACCAATCACATAGATTGTCCTGGCCTTTAAAATTGTCTCAACAGCAAGATCAAATGTGGTCGGTTCCAAGTGTTCCAGCGTCAGCTTTATCTTTTCGATGTCTGACTGAAGCACTGTGCTCAGAATCTCTTTCTGATCAACCCGTCCATAAGTCACCTTCATCCGCTGGATAGAATTCAACTTGTTACGTACCAATTCCTCCAAATCCCGGTGAAATTCCGGATATCCCTTGTAACCTAACTGAGTAGCAAAACGAACCGTAGTGGATTCACTTACCCCCACCTCTTGTCCCAGTTTTGCTGCCGTTAAAAATACTGCCTTATCATAATTATCAGTAATGTAGGCAGCTAATTGCTTCTGCCCTTTGCTTAATTTTCCATATTGACGGTTAATTCGCATTAATAAATTTTCTGACTGTTCCATAATTATCGATACCTTCTTTATGATACCTTCTCTTTAAGTTTATGCAGATTTTATCTCTACAAGCTGAAATTATACCATATTATAATATGAAAATGCAATTTATCTTTACAAATCCTGCAAAATCATTTTTGCAGTTTTGATTTTCCGTTCATCCGTCCGATAAATTTCAAATTCACTTAATCCGGGGATTCCCATGTGCACCTGGGGATTACAATACTCCATCCGACTTTTGCAAATAACCTTTCCAGACATATGGAAGGCCCGAATACTAGTATCAGAAAAATCCCGAATGACATTCGCATCAACACCCCCACCAGCCATAATGGTAATCCTGTCTTTTGCCACAACTTCAAGATCTTTCAGCAAGCATTTTCCTTTTTGACAATCAGCCTCCTGTCCAGAAGTCAGAATCGTGGTAATCCCCATATCAGCAGCCTTCGCCAATGACGCAAATGGATCGCGACAAATATCAAAAGCCCGATGCAGTGTTATACTGCAAGGTTTACACACATTTACCAATTGCCGCATTCTCCTCGTATCCAAATCCCCCTTCGAAGTCAAAATCCCGATCACCAGTCCATCTGCTCCTGCCTTTTGAAACGCTTCTGCTTCTCTTAAAAGTATTTCAAACTCATGATTAGTATAGCAAAAATCCCCAAAACGCGGCCGCAGCAACACATGGACCTTAATATTCGTATGTTGACACACTTCATCAAATAACCCCGGGCTGGGAGTAGTTCCGCCAATCACAATATTACTGCACAATTCCAGACGGTCGGCACCACCTTTTTGGGCAGCAATTGCTGATTCTACAGAATCCACACAAACTTCTAAAATTTTTCTCTTGTACATGATCGGTTCCTCCATACACCAGAGCGTTGCTGCGTTTACGCGAGATATATCATGTCCTTCTCCCGCGTCCCATGCAACGCTTTTATTATTCACTGTCTTTTTCCCACTCAACCGCCCTGCTAACAGCCTTTTTCCATCTACGTATCTTTTGGTTTCGTTCCTGTTCGTCCATCTTTGGATTATATGAATGCTCCATTGCCCAATTCTTACGGATTTCATCTTTATTCTTCCAGTATCCAGTGGCCAATCCAGCCAGATAGGCAGCGCCAAGAGCTGTAGTTTCAATACATTTTGGTCGAATCACATCAGCATCTAAAATATCCGCCTGAAACTGCATCAGAAAATTATTCGCACTGGCACCACCGTCTACTTTCAGCGACTTCAAAGGAATTTTCGAATCCTGTTCCATTGCTTTGATGACATCAAGAACCTGATATGCCAGTGATTCTACGGTAGCTCGTATTAAATGAGCTTTGCCAGTGCCTCTGGTCAGTCCCAGAATTGTTCCGCGGGCATATGGGTCCCAATAGGGTGCGCCCAGCCCGGTGAATGCCGGAACTACATAGACACCGCCGCTGTCCTCTACCATCTGGCAGTAGCTTTCCGATTCAGATGCTGTCTTTAGAATCTGCAGTTCATCCCGCAGCCATTGGATTGCCGCTCCGGCAACGAAAACACTGCCCTCCAAGGCATACTGGATTTCATCATCTAAACCTACGGCTATAGTAGTAAGTAGACCAGACTGAGATATTACTGCTTTTTCACCGGTGTTCATTAAAAGGAAGCATCCGGTTCCATAAGTGTTCTTTATGTCACCTGCTTCGTAACAGCATTGTCCGAATAAGGCAGATTGCTGATCGCCAGCGGCACCGGCGATGGCGATCCGGGCTCCCATGATAGCTTCCTCAGTATAGCCATATATACAGCTGCTTGGTTTTACTTCGGGCAGCATGCATGGGGGAATGTCCAGTTTTTCTAATATTTTTTCATCCCATTTGAGATTATGAATATCGTAGATCATTGTCCGGGATGCATTGGTATAATCGGTTACATGGACTTGGCCGTTGGTTAGTTTCCAGATT
>Ga0153922_1000006_pt1 | contig 80356 bp, 66 predicted proteins | sample TSNJ006MetaG_FD_104723 | JGI IMG/M metagenome (GOLD analysis project Ga0153922, IMG submission 104723) | Attine ant fungus gardens microbial communities from New Jersey, USA - TSNJ006 MetaG | ecosystem: Host-associated > Fungi > Mycelium > Unclassified | place: USA: New Jersey, Brendon T. Byrne... | reverse complement strand
TTTCCGAGAGCACAAACGAAAAAGCCTCAGCGTAGCCCGCTACGCCTACGTTTTTTCATTTGCACTCTCGAAAAACCATCCTCAGCGAATGAACTCATTATTTATTCTTCGATGTACTAGTTACAAATTATTCTTCGATGTACTAGTTACAAATAAAGGTTATTTTGACTCCGAATATTTTTAATAAATATCGGCATACTAACTTTGTAATAAAAAATAAAAGCCAAACAGGAGGAATAACCATGTCTAAAAATTATTCTGATGAAAACAAAAATAAGATGAGCAGCGCTACTGAGCAGAGCAAAAATGCTGCAAAAAACAAAAGCACAAATAGTACAAAGAGTGCTAATTCTCAGAACAAAAATGCGTATTCTGATTCTACAGATACAAATTCAGAATCTTCAAATTATTAAGGATCATCTCCCCAAAGATTATCTGAGTTAGAAAATCTGAAAAAATGTCCCTGAGCCTATGGTTTAGGGACGTTGTCTTTCTTTTATTAATTAATCGTTCCTTCCCGGCTTAATAAACTGCTGCTGAACTGATCGATTTTTTCTTGAATCCTGGTTTTTTCCTCCCCTTCTGCCGGAGTTGGCTGATAATTATTATAATTGCTCTCTGATGATACTGAACAGGGAATAATCTGAATATTATCATCCTTGGCCACTTCTTGGTTTTGAATCGTAAATGTCTGCTGGAATATCATCGTGTCTTTATCGCTGGGATTGGAATTTCCGCCAAAGCAAAAATTCGCCAGGCTATAAACGATATATTTTCCATTATACTTCTCAATTCCCTGCAGCACATGAGGATGATGGCCAACCACCAGATCCGCACCATTGTCCACTGCAGTATGTGCCAGGCTAACCTGTATATCATCAGGATAGTTTTCTTTTTCACTGCCCCAATGGAAATTAACAATCACTAGCTGGGCACCTTGCTGTTTCAGTGAAGCAATGTGCTCCTTCAACTGGCTCTCCCGTTCCATACCGTCTTTAAGAACATATATTCCGGCAAGTCCCACTTTAACTCCTTTTATATCCAATAAAGCTGTTCTTTCGTAACCAAAACTGGTAATTCCGGCGTTCTCAACATTCTGAATGGTATCCTGATAACCCTGTTCACCATAATCATAACTGTGGTTATTGGCCAGATTCACCGCTTCCACTGACCCTTCAGTCAAAATCCGGGTGTATTCCGGCCGGCCCTTAAAAGAAAATTCCTTTTCCTGAAGGTCTTCTGAAGTAGTCAGCGGTCCTTCCATATTCACAATTGTTAAATCATCATTTTCAAAAATCGACTTTACATTACGAAAAAAATAGGACGGTTCTCCCACACTGTCATACATAGTATCAAAACTACTCTCTTCATCAAACCCCTCGTCTGAACCCAGGGTACAATCTCCCGCGGCACTAATCGTCAGCTGCACTGGCGCAACTTCCTGAGAACTTAAGGCTCCCTCCCCGCTGTCTGCTCCTTCCGCCGCGGTCTTTTCCTCTTGGTCCCCGGAACCCTGGTCGGCAGCTTGCTGTTGACTCACTTCTTTTGCCCCACTTTTTACACGAATATCCTGTATAATTAAAACAATCAGCAAAACCACAAAAAGCGCAAGCACCATGGCAAGCACTTTACGGATTAGCTGAATCTGCCTCTCCCTTTTTCCTCTTCTATATACTTTTCTTCTACTGCCTCTGCGTCGTTTGTTTTTCACCATCTAGTTATTCCCTTTTCTTTTGAATCAAATCATGCTACTATTTAATAGTGAGTTTATCACAATTTATGCAGAAAAGAAATACAGGGAATCAATTTATGAAAAATTACCATTACCCAAACTGCGTCAGCTACATTTGAAATAAAAATAAGCAATTAGATACGACAATTCAGATATGATACGAGGAGATATGTAATGCTGCCAACAAAAGAATTTGCATTCACCCATTATGGATTAACAGGTGAGAATATTTCCAGACTTATGGAAACGGTTTGCAAAATCATCCGTAAGTTCTAAATTATAAGACGAAACCTGCATAATTTGCCTGTTTCCTCCACATACTGGTAAAAACAACAGGAGGAATTATTATGGACTATATTAACGAACCATTGGAAATGCCGGGTGAAAAGAATAAGAATGCTTATGACGATGGTAACATCCCGGAAATCGACCTTCCCGGAAAGACAGATGCAACAAATATCATTCCCGATGAAGTGCCTCGTACCGATGGACCAGGCGGAGAATAAGAATATGACAATAAAGGGCATTTTTCACCCATTTTCGCCAGCTGCATATAATATAAAAACGCAAAATGTGAGGTGGGATATTATGCTCTTTGCTTGTAACAGACGTCGTAGATCTAGATGCTGTCGGTGCCGCTGTCGCCGCAGTTTTTGGTAATTTTTAATTCCTGGAGGGGATACTTCGGTATCCTCCTTCTTAAAATTCCAAAGTCTAAAGTTCTTTATTCTGCAGGCGCAACCTTTCTGTACATATCAGATTCCCAGCAGTCTCTTGTCCACAATTCAATAAGTTTTTCTGCCATTGCGTTAACATCAATGTACTTCATGATATGGCACTTGCCATGAAGAGAAAGGACCAGCGTTCAGCCACTGAAAAACCAAAATTAAATTAATGTTAACCAAATGTTAACCACAACGAAAAAAACACCCGCAATGGATGCTTTTTCTTTTTTGTAAACCCATGATTTTACTGGGCTTTCACAGCGTGCGCTAGAAGATTCGAACTCCCGACCTTCTGGTCCGTAGCCAGACGCTCTATCCAGCTGAGCTAAGCGCACATTGTCGCTACTCGTTTTCGCGACAATAATTATTGTACCTTACTCGAATATGTTTGTCAAGGCTTTTGACGGCTTTTTTTATACCCTTTTTATACCGCTCTTGCTACAGTTCAGCTATGCATTTTTAAATGATATCTGCTAATGAGATATTCGACTTTTCTCCCACGCAAGCTCCTCATATATAATTGTGTAAAGGATATAAAACAAAACCCCGCCGTAATTTTGGAATAACATTACATCCCAAAATGTCTGGGCGGGGCATTTTATCTGCATGGTTGTTCTAGTTTCTGCGCAACGCCTCTATTGGGCTTAATTTAGCTGCTTTTCTGGCCGGGTAAATTCCGAAGAATACACCTACTGCGCATGAGAAAAGAGTTGCAATTAAAATTGTAGAAAGCTGAATTACCGGTGCTATCTGACTTTGCATCAATCCACTGATCAGCGAACAGATGCCATATGCACCAAGCAACCCCAGAATGATACCAATAATCCCCCCCAGGACAGTCAGGATCGCTGACTCTGCTAAAAACTGCATCATAATGGAAGTAGTCTTGGCTCCCAGGGATTTACGGATTCCGATTTCCCTGGTCCTCTCCGTAACTGACACCAGCATAATGTTCATAACACCAATCCCTCCTACCAGAAGAGAAATTGCTGCCACACAAGAGACAAATGCTGTCATGATCCCCATAACACTGTTAACCTGCGCCATATAATCCTGGAAGTTCTGTATCCGGTAATAGTCTTCACCTGCCGACTGATGCCTGTTATCTAAAAGATCTGTGATTTTTTGGGATATTACTTCTGAATCCAGGTTTTTATCTACCTTTACATACATAGCGTAAAACTCATCATAATCTTCCATAAAATCTGCCATTGCACTATAAGGAATGTCCAGGTAAACTGGCATTCCATCATAAGTATAACTGATGAAACTTGTATTTTCTTTCTGCGCCGTAATACCGATAATCTCAAAACTTTTACTAACACCACCGATAGTTACATCAAGTACCATTCCGGTAACATCATCGGAACCATACAGACGCTTAGCGTCGTTATCGGCAATAACGCAAACATTTCTTCCTTCTAAGATATCGGCTTCCGAAAGATATCGACCATATTTCATATCCAATGAAGTTGTAATTTGCCCATCTTCATTGGTACCATTTAAGTCTACGGTAAAATCACCCTTTCCGGTTACAGTTTCACCGGAAAGGTAGTTACTTACCGCTATGCCTTCCACACCTCCTACTTTTTCTTTAATTTCCTGTACGTCGTCTGCCGTGATAAATTCCAACGCATCATCACTGGTATAAACATTGATCAAGCCGCCGGCGATATCATCCAGCTCTGAATTCATCTGAGCTGTAGTTCCTGCACCTACCGCCATGATCATAATAACCGATGCAATACCGATAATGATACCCAGCATCGTAAGAAAAGACCGTCCTTTATTCGATAGAATATTTTGAATAGCCATTTTCACATATTCCATAAACTTGCCCATATATGTGCTCCTCTCCTGACTATTCTCTAATCAGCTGCAGCCATATCGGCTGTCACATCGGTTATTTCACTGGTTTCCATTGCTTTTGCCTGGTCACCCTCCTGATAAACTCCGATATCTGTAATAATCTGGTCACCCTCCTTTAAACCACTGGTGATTTCTACCGTGGAGCTTGAAGAAACCCCTGTTTCTACCTGTCTTTTTGTGATTACACCATTATCAAGTACATAACAAAAAGAGCCGTCGTTTCCAATATTTACGACTTCTGTGGGAACAACTGGTACCCCTTTCGCTTCATCTGAATGGATTACAACCTTTGCATCCACCCCAATAAAGATATTTTCATCCGGATTGTCAATATGTATGTTTGCTTTTATATATGCATTTCCTTTTTCATCCGGAATGGCAATACGGTCAATTTTAGTAACGGTTCCTTCGTATTTATTATCTGCCAGCGTAATATCCGCTTTTTGGCCTTCTTTTAATTTATCATAATCATATTTGGAGATGTTTACCTGGACACTTACATCATTGGTGCTCTGCAAGGTAAATAATTCCATTCCCTGCGATACGGTTGCACCATTATTTACCTTTGTATCAGATACAACACCTTTGAACTCAGCCTGAACTCCTTTTTTACCTTCCGCTATCAGCTCTTCCAGGCTTTTTGCTTCCAGTTCAGCAAGGTTTGTACTGATATTCATCTTCTCCTTGGCCTCAGATGTGAGGGTACTGCCATCGCTTTCCGCAATTGCTTCTTCTGATGCCAGTTCACTCTTAAGCTCAGCCAACTGGGAACTTGCGTTTTCCAACTCCTGCTGCAATCCGGTCGTATCTGCTGTTGTATCACTGCTGTAACTGCTTGCAGAAGAACTGGAGATTGACTGTAATTCAGCTTCCAGCACTTTAAGATCATTCTGAGCTTCTTCATATTCAATCTGCGCTTTATTTAATTCTTCCCCTAAATTTTCCAACTGTGTGTTGGTTTTATTTGTGGTCTTGCCAATCTCCCAGTTTCTTTTAGCACTCAAATATGCAGTGTACTTTTTTGATACATCCTGCTTTCCATTAGCAATTTCCGTTTCCACATTTGCAATCTCCTGCGCCTGTTCTGCTGCCGCTTGTTCTGCCTGATTGATCGCATCTGTCTGGGCGTCTGCAGTGACCTGGGCAATCTGATTCTGGAGGCTATTGACATAGTTCTGCCAATCATTCACAGCAGCCTGCAGGCTTCCCACATTTGTCTGCGCATTAGACACTTTCGAATTTGCCTTATTTGCCTGATTTACGGAATCGCTGTAATCATATTTTCCGGTTAATACGTTTAATTCTGCTTTTTGATTGTCCTTTTCCAAGTCTTTTAAGTCAAAAGCAATCATCTGATCACCCTTGGTGACAACATCTCCGACTTCAAAATCCATTTGATTGATCGTTGCATTGACTGGTGAATAAAAGGTTTTCGTCTGCATACTCTTCACCGTTCCGGAGGCATCCAGTTTTTCCTCTACATCCCCAGTCTCAACCGCAACCACCGGAACCGATGGAATCACCTCTGTCTTCGGCTTCAGCTGATTCACCACTACAAGAATTCCCAATACCAATACAACTGCTGCAACTATCAGTATCATTAATGTTTTTTTGCTACCCCTTACCTTTTTCATGACTGCTCCTTTCGCTGCACTTCAAAATCTTTATTTATTGTATCCGTCTCGATCTTCCCATCCATAAGGCGGATCACTCTGCGTGCCTGCGCAGCAATCCCACCATCATGGGTGATCAGGATAACGGTTCTACCATCCTGATACATTTCCTTCAAGATCGCCAGAATCTCCCGGCTTGATCCTGAATCCAGATTTCCGGTGGGTTCATCCGCCAGGATTACTGGTGGTCTGGCGGCAATCGCCCGGGCGATTGCAACCCTTTGCTGCTGTCCTCCCGACATTTCATTAGGCTTGTGGGTCATACGTGAAGCCAGACCTACCCGCTCCAGCGCTTCCACTGTCAATTGCCTTCTGGTTTTCTTATCCAAACCACGATAAATCAACGGCAATTCTACATTCTCAATTGCATTTAGACTTGGAATCAGGTTAAACCCCTGAAAAATAAAACCTATTTCCTTATTCCGGATATAAGAAAGTTCGTTATCCCGCATGGTGGAAACATCCGTCCCGTTCAAATGATACCGCCCCAAAGTCGGAACATCCAGGCAGCCCAGCATATTCATCAATGTTGATTTGCCGGAACCCGACTGCCCGATAATAGCAACAAATTCCCCTTCATCAATCTGCATACTAATTCCATCCAGTGCCCGCACCTCATTCTCACCCGGGTTATAAATCTTGCTCAAATCAGTTACTTGAATCAACGATTCCATGTTTTCCCCTTTCCTCTTTCTTACAGTATAAAGAGCCTGAATAATCAGACCCCAAAGCCTATGGCTTTACTTTATGTAGCAGCTTTTCCTATTATTGTGCCGGCCAGTACAATAATAGGAATGAAAAAGCAGGAGCATGGGACTCTGGTAAATACCGTCCTCTCCACCCCCCGCTCGATAAACTACATTGATTTTAACATGGCTATGAAACTTGCTTATTTTTTAGTGCTCCCCATACATACAGAATTGGCAGAACCAAACCTAAGATTACAAACAAAATTGACCAAAGTGTCAAACTTCCGGTAATGGATGTATATCCGGCCGATACTAACTGATATGCAATCAGCAGTATTCCCATAATAAAGCACCCCTGTGCCTTATCCTGACGATCACAATTCTTGACACCCAAGATTCCGGCTACCAATTGTACAACAACACCGACAGTGGATATCAACACACTAATCAGAGTTTCCATTGCCGATGGTACTGCTACCCCGGTCTGTAGCGCTGTTTGCTCAAGGACCTGCATATACTCCGGGTTATTCATCTGACTATAACCAACGAATCCGATACCAACAAACAAAAGAGCAATTGCTGAAAAAATAATTAATAAAATCCCACAAACCTTTAAAAGTGACTTTCCTGGTGCATTCATAAATTTCCTCCCCATATATTCTGGTTTTACAACTAGTTTCATTTTATCGACAAACCCATTATTTGTCAAATACTTAAAGAATAATTAAGATTTAGTCGTTACAGATCAATTAGTCAACAAACTGGCTGCCAGCGCTTCCATCGCTGCCTCATCTGCATCTTTCATAGTGGACTTGATCGTCACCATCGGTTCACAGATAGAGATGTCTTTCATCGTCTCCAGAATCGCTTTCATACATTTGCCGGCAGATGGTGCCCAAGTACCATTCTCCAACAGGGCAACCTTTCTTTTCTGATAGCCTTTGGCTTTCAGATGATGAAGGAAATCCTCCATACAAGGGAATAATCCGCCATCATAAGACGCTGCCGCCAGAACCACTTTATCATAACGGAATGCATCCTCTACTGCCTCTGCCATATCATCCCGGGACAGATCGGTTACTACTACTTTTTTGGCACCTTTTGTTTCCAACATCTTGGCCAATTTTTTAGCCGCTTTAGCTGTATTTCCATGAATCGATGCATAAGCAACCAGTACACCATCATCTTCTGCCTGATAACTGCTCCAGATATTGTATTTCTCCAGATAAAATCCTAAGTTTTCTTTCAAAATCGGACCATGCAACGGACAAATCATTGCGATATCAAGTGCTGCGGCTTTCTTTAACAGTGCCTGGACCTGGACACCGTATTTTCCAACGATGTTAAAATAATATCTTCTGGCTTCACAGGTCCAGTCTTCCTTTGTATTAAGCGTGCCGAATTTACCAAATCCATCCGCTGAAAACAATATTTTCTCCGACGCTTCATACGTAACCATAACTTCCGGCCAGTGTACCATTGGCGCCATTACGAAATGTAGTGTATGAGAACCAAGGCTGAGTGTATCTCCTTCGGCAACGGTAATGGTTCTGTCTGTTAAGTCAAAATCAAAAAACTGCGGAATCATCTTAAAGGTTTTGGCATTGCCCACAAGCTTCATCTGCGGATACTTTTCCGCCAACACCTGAATGCTTGCAGCATGATCCGGCTCCATATGGGATACCACCAGATAATCTACTTCCCGGCCTTTTAATACTGCTTCAAGATTGTTTGACCACTCCTGGGTCGCCCGTTGGTCTACAGTATCCATAACAGTAACTTTATCGTCTAAGATAACGTAAGAGTTATAGGATACACCATTTGGCACCAGGTACTGGCTTTCAAATAAATCAATTGTATTATCATCTACACCTATATATTGAATTGAATCAGTGATTCTTATGTCTTTCATTGCTTCCTCCTATCGCTTAACTCTTGTAAAATGCGTAGCCATTCTTTCCTTTTTCTTTCACCATACACAGTGCTGCAGCAGCACATTTGCACAAAGAATTATGATCTGCCGCATCATAAGGGTAATATGCAATTCCCACACTGGCTGAAATTGATAGCTTCTGATCATTATGCAAATAACCGTCGCGGAAAATGCCACATAATTTCTCGGCCTTCATTGTCACCATATGCTGAGGCAGATTAACTGCCAGAATCATAAATTCGTCCCCGCCAACCCGGGCAATCACATCGGTAGACCGAAAGCAGCTTTTAATCTTATCGGTAAGGTATAGCAGCATTTGATTGCCCACTAAGTGTCCTAATTTGTCATTAATCTCTTTGAAGTTATCAATGTCAACAAAATAGCATACCCGTCTTTGTTCCGGGTCATAGAATAATTCTTCAGCCTGTTTTCTATATCCATCCATATTATACAGCCCCGTCAGTTCATCCCGCAGAGCTTTTTCCTGCCACACTACAGCTTCTTTTTTCAGGTCATCGATATTCGTCAGTTTACCCATAATATGTTCGCAGACCAGCTGTTCTGACTCCCCTTCCCGATCCCACAGTGCATACAGGTAAATTTCATACCATGCACATACTCCGTCACCCCGGCGCATCAGCAGCTGACGGCGAATAGTCTGGTCCGGCTTAACAAGGAACTCCAGCAATTCTCTGACTGCAATTCTGGACTCTTTTGGGAAAATAGGATCTTCCAGCAAGGTGTCCTGAACATTGCTAAACTTGATATTTCTGTCAAATACGTTCTGAAACTGCTCCTCAAAGAGCATCGAATCCGTCTTTTTATTATATTCAAACAAAATATCTTTAGCGGTCTCCGTTACGATCTGATATTTTTTCCGTTCGCCCTGCAGCAGCCGCATCATTCGGTCAAAATTATCTTCTGCCGGTTGAGCCGTACTACCCGCACTTTGCCTTGAAATCTGCGACACATCTTTCTTACCCAGACGATTCTCGAACAGTTCCCCGTCCTCATAAGCTTTGCGTAAAAGCAGCGCCATTTCCTGCAGGCATTCTAACAGCATGGGATTAAACACCCCACACTCACCATTCACAATCATTTCCAATGCTTTTTCATGGGAGCGGGCAGCTTTGTATACGCGTTTGCTTACCAACGCATCATAGACATCAGCTATTGACACGATTTGTGCCCAAATACTAATGTTATTTCCCGAAAGACCATCCGGATAACCCCGACCATCCCATCTTTCATGATGGTGACGACAGATATCATAGCAATAACCCAGCAGTTCCGAATTCTCAATACTGAGCTTATCAAGAATCTCACATCCTTTGATAGAGTGGGTCTTCATAATCTCAAACTCTTCTTTCGTCAACTTACCAGGCTTTAATAGTATCGCATCAGGAATGGCGATTTTACCGATATCATGCATCGCCGCCGCATCACAAATCAAATCTGCATCTTTTCTCAAAACACGGTATTCCGAATAGCGTTCTGATACATTGTATAAAAATAATCTTGTAATATCACGGATACGCTGAATATGCATTCCGGACTCATTATCCCGAAATTCCACCGCCGTATTCAACGCCTCAATGAAGAATGAGTTTGACTGCCGCAATTTCTCTGCTTGAATCTGCAGTTCAATTGTCTGATCACGAACCACCTGTTCAAGATTCTTACGGTAACTGTGCAGTTCGATAATATTCCCAACACGCAGCTTTACTATATATGGATTAAAAGGTTTGCTGATAACGTCAGAAATACCAAATTCATAACTTTGAATGGATAATTCATCTGATACTTCAGCTGTTATTAAGACAATCGGTATGTCTTTAATCCAGTCTCTTCTATGCATTTCCTCCATAAACTGAACACCATCCATAACGGGCATCACTACATCCAATAATATTACTGCAATGAAATCTTTATGCTGTTCAATCAATTCCAGCGCTTCCTGCCCATTGGTAGCTTCCAGTGCATCATAGTTACGATAAAACATCTCATTTAGAATGGCTCTGTTGATTTCTTCATCCTCTACAATAAGGATTTTCTTATCGTGCGGCATGATATCCCCCTTTTGTCACTTTAATCCTCCTGCATATGCTTTGATCAAACCAAATATTCTGATATATTCTTCCTTTAATAAGGCAAATTCCGCAACTGCGGCATCACCATCTCCCTTTCTGATATCCTGTACAAAGGTATCGCAATATCCACATAGCACAGTCATGCCCAAATTCCCGCTAACACCTTTCAGAGTATGGGCAACTTGTTCTGCAACTTCCGGATTCCAGTCAATCACAGCCTGTTCAAGATCCGGTAATTTATCATCCTGAATAAATTTTAGGATCACGCGCTCCAACAGCATGGCATTGTTGCTCAGTCTGACCAAGGTTGCTTCGATGTCAACACCAAGATCATTCAGTAACTGCTCGAATTCTTTCTTTATCTCCATTAATCTTCTCCTTCTATCTATCCATTTCGCACTATAAACTATTTTAATTTTAACACGATAAAATGAGAATAGCAACTGTCCTTTATCCCAACGCCACATCCAAAATCATCATGATCAGAAAACCTGCTGCAAACCCGATGGTTCCAATATTCGAGTGTTCTCCTTCGGAAGCTTCGGGAATCAGTTCTTCCACCACCACATATATCATGGCACCGGCTGCAAATGACAACAGATACGGAAGCGCCGGTATAATATGGGATGACAGCATAACTGTCATAAAGGCTGCTGCCGGTTCTACCACCCCTGAAAGCATGCCAAGAATAAACGCCCGGCTCTTACTCATACCCTGATTCTTAATTGGCATGGAAATTACCGCACCTTCGGGAAAATTCTGAATTGCAATCCCAATCGAAAGGGCCAGTGCCGAAGCCAGTGTAACGTTACTGTCCGCTGATAACATTCCAGCAAATGCCACACCGACGGCCATGCCTTCCGGAATGTTATGCAGTGTTACCGCCAGCACCAGCATAGTTGATTTAGAGAGAGAACTTTTCCGTCCTTCCGGCTTGTTGTGATCAAGGTGCAGATGGGGTACCAGCCAATCCATGACCAATAAAAAGGCAGTGCCCCCGGCAAAACCAACAGCCGCCGGTAAGAACGACCAGGCTCCCATTTTTGCAGAGGCCTCGATACTGGGAATCAGAAGCGACCATAAGGCCGCTGCAACCATCACCCCGGCCGCAAATCCCAGCAGCACTTTCTGTAAATTTTGTCCAATATTCTTTCTCATAAAAAATACACAGGCTGCCCCTGCTGTCGTACCTATAAAAGGTATCATAATTCCTAAAAAAACAGTCATTATTATGCCTCATTCCAATTTCTCTGGTGGTATTATATTTTTCTGTTCATCGTTAAAATTTCGGAAACAGCGATTTCAGCATCATCAATCTCCCGTGTTGTTGCAGTGTAAGACTTGATCATTGCAGATGCCTCCTTATAATTTTCTTATGAAGTAAAAATAGCCCCTGTAAATGTAGGGGCTATAGCGCGGAAGCGGTGGGATTCGAACCCACGTGCCCTGCGAAGGACAACCGCATTTCGAGTGCGGCTCGTTATGACCACTTCGATACACTTCCTCATTATATCGGATTTTATTATACCTTTTTACACTCCTTCCGTCAACCTACTTTCTGTCCTTGGGGTGCATATTTTAAAAGTACATTGATTGCTATTCACCTTATGACAAATGACTACTCACACAAAACTTATAACCTACCAACACCCAGCCGCTGTGTGAGACGAGGTGCTGCCTGCCCATGTTAAACTATTTTAACTATTTAAATTCGCACGGCTGAACTGTTTTACGTGCATTGTTACTATCCAGCGAGGCGGGTTATCGCCGAATGAGATTTAAGTTGCATAGCATGCACTTTTAAAATATACTCCTTCTGTCCTTTGCCACTTTTTCCTTCTTCTTCTGCTCCCGTAAATCTTTAAAAAAATCAGAAAGCATTTCACTGCACTCCTGCTCCATGACTTCGCAAATGACATTCACTTTATGATTAAATTCATCCATTTCCAAGAGATTCAGCAGCGAACCTGCACATCCCGCCTTGGGATTCATGCTCCCAATCACCACATTCGTCACTCTCGCCTGAACAATCGCCCCCGCACACATCTGACAGGGTTCCAGGGTGATGTACATCGTACACCCCTCCAAGCGCCAGTCCCCCAGACAGCGGCTCGCTTTTTTAATAGCATTCATCTCCGCATGTGAAAGGGTATTCTTATCTGTATTCCGCCGGTTATACCCTCTGGCAATAATTTTATCCTCATATACAATGACACAACCGATGGGAACTTCATTTAACTTCCAGGCCTTCTTCGCCTGACGGATCGCTTCCTTCATATATTGTTCATGTTTCCCCATTGTATTCCCCTTTCTCTAAAAATCTGTGATATTTTCCATCTTACTTTCATATGATTTTGATAGAAAGCAATACAGAAAGGATGTATTACATTTGTCGAATTATACTCGTTTCGTCTCTTACTTATATGAATATAAAAATGGTACAAAATCAGAGAACCGAGGATTTATTAAGGTTGAATCCCGTGATAACGTAGTCAAGATGGAAGTACATATCAAGTCCGCATCACAGCAGGCTAATATTCCCCTGGATATATATGGTTTCGTCCATGAACAGGGGCAGCTTCCCGGCATATCCCTGGGAAGTTGTAACACCGGAAGGGGCGCTACCGCCTGCAAGCTTCATTTTGCTTCACAAAATATCGAAAATACTAAATACAATTTCCAAGATCTTTCCGGGCTTTTGATTTTCTGTGAAAATAATATATGCTATGGTACCTCTTGGGATGACAACCCGATTAAGATTGACCAATTTTATGCCCTACCGCCTGCAGCCGACGAAAATGAAACGGTACAAACACCTTCCAACGAAGAAATACCTAATACCGATAATATTGATCAAGAAACCTCTGTTCTGGAAGCGGCCAGCGTGGAGGCTCCTCTTGAGGATTCTAACCAACAGATCCTCACTCAAGAAAGCCCAAACGAAAACATCCCCGCTGACGATTTAGCCATTCCCACAGATATACAACCGGCAGAAGTCCCGGTAGTTAATGAGCAGCCTGAATCACCTGCTGACGAATCAGCTTTTTCACCAGAATACGAAATCCCCCTCACCAGGGAATATTCTGCTCAGCAAGCTGACGGGGAATTATCAGATGACAATGCTGATTCTTTCCCAGAGCATACATTCCCTACCGCAGAGCAGCACCCACCCCAAAGAGCTGTCCAGCCTGCAATGGGCATGTTTCCATCCCAGGACAATAATTATTCTTCCGCCCAACAAATGAAAGCAGTATCAACTGATATTTTCGAATTACCTGCTTACAATGCCCCAGCCTCCACCATGCAGCCGTCTCAGGAACTTTACGCTGGTTCAGCGTCTGCCCTCTCCGATGACCGCTGGCAGCAGCTTCAACAAGAATACCAAGCCATAGACCCTTTCTCTGATGACGAGATCATCGATTGCATTCGTCTGGAGCAAAAAGATCTGCCCAACTTAAGAAGAAACAACTGGCTCATCGGAAATAACCAGTTCATTCTTCATGCTTTCTCTAATCATCAACATCTGATAATGGGAAGGATGAACCATTCCGACCAACCCGTTTATATCTTAGGTGTTCCCGGCGTATATGACCCAAAAGAAAAATTCATGGCGAACATGTTTGGCTTTCCGTATTTTAAGCCCGGCTCTGAGCATACTCTCCACCCGGGTAACTTCGGCTACTGGTATCGGGCCATCGATTAGTCAAACACCACGCACATAAACCTCTTCAATATACTCTGCCAGCAGTTCTTTTAACTGATGTATTTCGTCAGGCGTATAAGCACTGAACACTGGCCGAATCACCGATGCAGACTCCTGATATTGCTGTAAATAATACCGACTGCATCCCTGGATCCATTTACCTATCTCTATCAATTCTTTTTTTGAATGCAGCTCTCTGGTTACTGTGGTACGAAACTCATAGTCCAGAGAGCCATTCATCAAAAACCCCACCGATTCCCGAATCTTGTCCAACCTAAAATCCTGCATCCCAACCGTCTCACCATACCGCGCCGGTGAATTCTTAATATCCATCGCCACATAATCAAGCATCCCCGCCCGGACCAACTTTTTAAGCACCTCAGGCCGATATCCATTCGTATCTAATTTCACAGCATAGCCAAGCTCCCTAATCCTTCCGATCAGTTCAAATAAATCCGGAAACAGCGTAGGTTCTCCCCCAGTAATACACACCCCTTCCAAGATGCCCTGCCGCTTTTGCAAAACCGCCAGCACCTCTTCTTCCTCCATAACAGGCTCCTTATCCGCCGACAACACCAACTCAGCATTGTGACAGAACGGACAACGAAAGTTACAATTACCGAGAAAAATAGTACAGCCAATCTTCCCCGGATAATCCAACAAGGTCAATTTCTGAAATCCATGAATCCTCATAAACATCTCTCCCTCAAAAACAAAAAAGCCCGACATGCTCTTCATATAGGCATATACAGGCTTTCCATCAGTATCGAAGCGACAAGATTCGAACTTGCGGCCTCTGCGTCCCGAACGCAGCGCTCTACCAAACTGAGCCACGCTTCGCTAACAGCTTTATTATTATAGCATCACCAATATATAAAATCAAGTACTCATTTTAAGATTTATAAGAATGTTGAACTGCTACAAAACTTCAGGGGTGCAGTCACCTGCAACCCCTAACTTCTTTAGACTATCTAATTCACCTGATATACCTCAGCATACTGAAGTCCAAAACTCAATGCCTGAGAATGGTTACCCATATAGATATCTACATGTCCATACGCAGTACCGCGATCTTCAACAGTATAAACATTTCCATTGATCAAAAGCTTCGTTCCGAATGAAACACCGCCCATAGCAACAGTTCGTCCTGCCGATGGCATTGCCCCGCTTGCTGTCGGTCCCCCTGACCAGCTTCCGCAGCAGCTGCTGCAACTGCAATATGCTGTCAATTTAAAGGTCCCAAGATATGTACCCTGGTGACTGGATCCAGACTCACTGCTTTCGCTCTCCGGCTCCTCCTGTACTTCTTCTTGTGCAGTCTCCTCATCACCGGCATCAGATGATGGCATTTCGTAATCCGCTGTATCACCGGTATCCTCAGATCCGCCGGTATCCTCCGGGGTCACTTCAGCAGATTGTTCCGGAGTCTCCTCTTTTGCTGTCGCTTTGGCTTCTTCTTCAGCCTTTGCACGCGCTTGTGCTTCCGCCTTAGCTTTTGCTGCTGCCTCTTCGTCTTTTGCCTGCTTTAACAGTCCATTAATGGATGTTTCCTGCTGGCTGATCTTAGAAAGCAGTGCTGCTTCCTCTGATGCAGCATCATGAATGTCCGCAGCATATTCAGATATTTGGTTATATGTACTTGCCACAATTTCTTCTACTTCACCTTGTTTCTCTGCACTATCTTCCTGCAGCGCTTCAATTGCAGCTTGCTCTACTTTGACCTGAGCTTGTTTCTCTTTTATCTTTTCCTTTGTTTCCTGATACTCTTTCAACATTTGGCGGTCATACTCAGAAATCTGTGATATGTTATCCGCCTGATTTAAAAAATCAGTTAAACTATCAGAAGATAAAAGCATGTCCAAATAATCAATACTGGACTTCTCGTACATGAACTGGATTCGCAGCTTCATATCTTCGTACTGCTTCGCTTCCTGTTTTTTTGCTTCTGCTAATTCTTTTTGAACCTTCTCCAGTTCTTTCTGCTTCGCTTCAAAATCTTTCTGCAGCTGCTCTAAAGTATTCTTCAATTCCTCTAACTGCGCATTTAACTCTGTTAAATATGCTTCTGATTCATTTTTCAGCGATTGTAAACTATTAATTCGACTTTTCGTATCATCCAGGCTGGATTCTGTTCTCTCTTTTGCCGCTTTTGCATCATTGATCTTGTCCTGCGTCGTTGCCGCATAGCACGGTAAAAGTGAAGAAATCAGCAGCACTCCTGTCAGGATAGCACTTAATAATTTCTTGCTGTTCATCATAAAACACCTCATAATTTTGTTCGTGTTTTGTTATTATAACACAGCTTTTCACAAAATAAAAGATGTTTTTTAATATCTTGTAATACTTGTGTAATATTTTGTCGAACTTTCGTATTGTTTTTAATCCATTTTCTACAACATATTGTTAACTTTTTCTCCAGCTATACAAATACTTGTTTTTTAAAACACCATTTACCAATTTCCCCCACCCCAAAGAAAAGTTTTCGACACAAACCAACTGCCATCCACTTTCCCGTCCACATTCGCCCGTCTGAACTAATATCGTCTCCCCCCGCAGATACCGCAAAATCCGCTCATCTTCCCGCTGCAACTTCAGCACCGAAGCATATTCCTCCCCACCTAACGCCAAGGCAAATGGTTGACTTGGTTCAAAACGCTCTTTCTTCAATTCTCCCAGATACAACCCATTGCGTAAAAAATGAATCCCTTTCAAATCCTCTGGCAGATCTGGCACAAGATAAACCTTATTAGCCCTGACATCCACCTGCTCCCAGGAAAATTCCATCTTCACATCTTGAAAAAAACACTCCAATACTTCCCTTGTCTTCTTATCTACTCCCTTTACCGCATCTCTTTTTCTGCCTTTTGTGCCTCTGCCCCGGACTTTTTCTTGTTCACCCTTGCCTTTGACAGCCGCGTTTTTATCTACTTCCTGCTCACCCACCATATCTTTTTGCAGCAATGCCAAAAAATGTCCTTCTCCTTTCATCCGATGAGGCCAGATCCGAATGCATTTCTTCAGCATTTCTTGCTGATTTCCCCACGCAGGGTTCCCCTGAGAAAAACCTTCCCATAATTCCATATCCCGCACCTTCATCTCCGGATACTCTTCAGTTAACCACACCATCATTCCTTCATTCTCCTGAGGTGCAAAAGTACAGGTAGAATACAAAAGATACCCCCCAGGCCTTAACATTGACACCGCACTTTCTAAAATCTCTCTTTGCATCCGGGCACACTCTGCCGGCTTATTCACATCCCATGCCTTTGCCGTTGCCTCATCCTTACGAAACATACCTTCTCCGGAGCAAGGCGCATCTACCAATATCTTATCAAAATAAGCGAAAAACTTCTCCGCCAGCCTGAACGGAACTTCATTAGTAACAAAGACATTCTTGATTCCTGCCATTTCAATATTCCGCAGCAGCGCTTTAGCCCGGGCGTTGCTAATATCATTTGCCACCAGCACACCTTCGCCATGGAGCCGTTCCCCCAACTCGGTAGCCTTCCCTCCCGGAGCAGCACACAGATCCAATACCTTGTCCCCCGGCTCAATGGGAATACGCGATGCCGGCGTCATAGCACTTGGTTCCTGCAAATAATATAACCCCGCCAGATAGTGGGGATGTCTGCCCGGCGCATCATTTTCATCATAATAAAATCCATTATCTATCCACGGTATCTTCTGCAAATGAAAGTCCGAAAGTTCCCCGAATTCCTCCGGCGACAATCTTAACCGATTGACCCGCAGACCATACTGCCGTGGCTCTTGATAACTCTCTGCAAAAGCTTCATACTCCTCTTGAAGCATTTCCTGCATTCTTACCTTAAATTCTTCCGGCAAATAATCCATCCTGATTCCTCTATTTCTAAAAATCCCATGCCTATCCGTAGTGAATAGCCATGAGGGAAAGCTTGCCGGATCCTAACCAGCAAGCTTTCCCTCTTTCCCGTCTGCGACACCCCTAACAAAAAATCCCGCCAGCGAAACATGCCCTTCCTGAGATCTCACTGGCAGGATATCATATATTTTTTGATCATCCCAGAATCATGCTATTCCACAAGAGACTCTTCCTCCATAGCAATTTCAAACCGCTCCAAGATAATATTCTGAATTCGTTCACGTGTCACTGAATTAATCGGATGAGCAATATCCCTATATTCTCCATCAGTTGCCTTACGGCTCGGCATAGCGATAAACAATCCTTTCTCTCCTTCAATTACCTTAATATCATGTACTACAAATTCATCATCAATTGTAATCGATACAACGGCCTTCATCTTTCCTTCTTTTGTAACTTTTCTTACTCTTACGTCTGTAATATTCATAATAGCCTTTCTCCTTCTCCTAAACTCCCTAAAGTCTAATATATCAAATCACATATCTGCTTCCGCCTTCCATTACAACCTTAATGCCATCTTCGCCACAATAGTATGAGTTGGAACGTATCGTATCTCTGCTTTCTACAACACAGTTTTCAATATATGTGTTATCTCCTAAGTACACCTCATTTAAAATTATTGAATTCTTTATCACACAATTATTTCCCACATAAACTTTCTTAAAAAGAACTGAATTCTCAATTTCGCCATTAATAATGCATCCACTGGAAATCAAACTGTTCCTTACATTACTGCCAGGATTATACTTAGCTGGCGGTAAATCATCAATTTTTGAATAAATCCCCGGATCATCCATCAGAAAATGCTTTCTGACATCATATTTCAAGAAATCCATATTGGTTTTGTAATAAGACTCAACCGTTGAGATATTACTCCAATATGTATCAATCTTATAGCCAAAGATTCTCTTCATATTCTTATAACGAATCAACACATCAGTAACAAAATCATGTCTGTCTTCCTGAGCACAATGCTCAATCATCTCAATCAACTGCCGTCTACGGATTACGTAGATACCCGTTGAAATTACATTCGAACTGGAAACCATCGGTTTTTCATCAAATTCTTCAATCCGATAATCTTCATTCATCTTCAAAACACCAAAACGGTTCACATCATAACTGGGGCACTCTGTACACACCACCGTTACATCTGCGCGTTTCTGAATATGATATTCCAACACCTTATTATAATCCAATTTATAAATGCCGTCACCAGAAGCAATTACAACATATGGTTCATGGCTGCTTTTCAAAAAATCCAGATTCTGATAAATTGCATCTGCAGTTCCCCGATACCACCAACTATTGTCCATTGTTACAGTTGGGGTAAATACATACAAACCACCCTGCTTTCTACCAAAATCCCACCACTTAGAGGAACTTAAATGTTCATTCAAAGACCGGGCATTGTATTGTGTCAATACAGCAACCTTTTGAATATGAGAGTTGGCCATATTACTGAGAGAAAAATCGATGCTGCGATAATTCCCTGCAACGGGCATGGCTGCAATGGCTCTCTTCTGTGATAACTCTCGCATTCTTGTGCTATTACCACCTGCCAAAATAATTCCCAATGCTCTCATATCTCCTCACCATCCTTCCCAATGAAACCGCCGCTTACCAATTGTCCGTTCGGGTAGTCCTCTAATGTCGTCTCACCGGTAATCGCAGTGTTCTTTCCTATTGTAACTCCGGATGGGATAACTGCATTCTCACCAACAGTTGTAATTCCGAAACCATATACTTCCGGTTTCAGTTCATTAGGGGCTTCTTCTCCTGCACCCATGACAACATTCTCACCGATCAAAACATTTTCTGCAATAATTGCCTTATCAATGCGGCAGTTTGCTCCTATTTTGCAGTGGCGCATAATAATCGAATCCCGAATCTCAGCCCCTTCTTCAATTTTAACATCCGGACCGATAACCGAATTATGAACTTGTCCATATACTTCAGCGCCTTCACTGATCAGGCTCCGTTCGACCACCGCACTATTAGAGATATACTGTGGACGAATAATATCCCCTCTTGTGAAAATCTTCCAGAACTCCTCATACAAGTTAAATTCAGGGATGATATCAATTAATTCCATATTGGCTTCCCAGTAAGACCCCAAGGTTCCAACATCCTTCCAGTAGCCGTTGAATTCATATGCAAAAAGACATTTTCCATTGTCTCTGCAATAAGGCAGAATATGCATTCCGAAGTCACATCCCTTTTGCTCTTTTAATGCAATTAAGGATTCCTTAAGTGTGGGCCAGCTGAAAATGTAGATTCCCATAGACGCAAGGTTACTTCTCGGGTTCTCCGGTTTCTCCTCAAATTCTGTAATGCGCCCTGTTTCATCCGCAATCATAATTCCAAAACGACTTGCTTCTTCATAAGGTACCGGCATCGTTGCAATCGTAACATCTGCCTTATTGGCCTTGTGAAAGTCCAGCATAACTTCATAATCCATTTTATAGATATGGTCTCCGGAAAGAATCAGCACATAATCCGGATTATAACTATCTATATAGTCCAAATTCTGAAAAATAGCATTTGCCGTACCTGTATACCATTCGCTGTTCTCACTTTTCTCATATGGAGGAAGGAGTGTAACTCCGCCAACATTTCTGTCAAGATCCCATGGTATTCCAATCCCGATATGGGCATTTAGTCGTAATGGCTGATATTGTGTAAGGACACCAACAGTATCGACACCGGAATTAATACAATTACTTAATGGAAAATCAATAATTCGATACTTTCCGCCAAATGCCACTGCCGGTTTGGCGACCTTATCAGTCAGTACGCCTAAACGACTGCCCTGACCGCCAGCTAACAGCATGGCAATCATTTCTTTCTTAATCATGCAATCACCTCTTGTCATATATAATTAAAAATTATACCACACTTTCTCTAGTTGGTGAACAACTTTTACATATTTTTATCTTCAATATGTTTCTTTTTTATTAATTTTTACCTATATTTTTCTTTGTTTCGAGAAAAATCGTAACGTTCTTATGTTGTATTTTAGTATTTTTTGTAAATTGGTACAATATTCATCCCTGTCGCGGTTAACACGGCGGCCATTCCCCGAGGTGTTTCCGTAGATTATGAAGGTACTGAACAATTACCTCTTTTCATTTATTCCTGTTCCGAGTATAATGTTCATTAGGATAATAATAAGGAGCTATTATATATGTATACAATTGATTTTCATAAACCGATACACGTACACTTCATTGGTATAGGTGGAATCAGCATGAGTGGGCTGGCAGAGATTCTGCTGCAGCAGAGCTTTACCATATCCGGGTCCGATGCTAAAGAAAGCCCCCTTACTGATAAGCTTGCTTCACTGGGTACGCAGATTTCCTATCACCAATGTGCAGCTAATATAAATGACCAGATAGACTTGGTGGTATATACTGCAGCCATTAGCCATGATAACCCGGAATTGGTGGCCTGCAAGGAACAGAACATCCCGATGCTAACCCGGGCAGAACTGTTAGGACAGATTATGCAGAACTACAGTACTCCTATAGCAATATCAGGAACTCACGGAAAAACCACAACTACATCGATGATCTCCCACATTCTTATGGAAGGTGATTTAGACCCGACAATTTCTGTCGGCGGAATTCTCCCTGAGATCCATGGCAATATCCGGGTCGGAAAATCCGGTCATTTCATTACCGAAGCTTGTGAATACACCAACAGCTTTTTGAACTTTCACCCCAAAATCAGCGTCATCTTAAATGTAGATGCCGATCACCTGGACTTTTTCAAGGATATTGACGACATTCGACACTCTTTTCGGTTGTTTGCAGAGAATCTGCCCGCTGACGGTCTTCTTATTATTAATGCAGACACCCCACATTATACACAGATCATTAAAAACTTGCCTTGCGAGGTAGTTACTTATGCTTTGGATAATCCCGCTGAATATACAGCAAACAATGTTACATTTGACGATAAAGGTCTGCCAACCTTTGACTGTTTGAGAAACAATATGCTGGTTGGTACCTTCTCACTGAACGTCCCGGGAATGCATAATGTGTCCAATGCTCTGGCTTCCATTGCCCTGGGATTGAAACTGGGATTGGATGTCGCCACCATTCAGCATGGCTTTTTTAACTTTGCCGGCACAGACCGTCGCTTCCAATATAAGGGAGAGATCGGCGGTGTTACGATCATCGATGATTATGCGCATCATCCCACCGAGATTCGCGCCACTTTAACATCGGCAAAGAACTATCCTCACCAAACCACATGGTGTGTATTTCAGCCACATACATACACCAGGACCAATGCCTTGCTGAACGACTTTGCTGAGGCACTGACACTGGCCGATAAAGTGATACTATGCGATATCTACGCCGCCCGGGAACGCAATACTATCGGCATCACTTCGAAAGATCTGCAGCGATGTATTATAGCGTTGGGTAAAGAATGCTTTTACTTCCCTTCTTTTGATCAAATCGAAAATTTTTTATTAGAAAATTGTGTCCACGGAGATTTGTTGATAACTATGGGCGCCGGAGACGTTGTTAAAATAGGGGAAAACCTCCTGGGACAATAATTTTATCCACAGAATCCACATGTTTATACACAATTTCAGTGTATAAACATGTGGATTTTTTGTGTATAACGCTGTTAACATAATTTTCGACATTTCTTTCTGCCATTTTCGATTTATCTCGCTTAGAATCGACATTTCACGACTTTTGCGGTTTCCCTTGGTTTTATTTATCCACATTATACACATTATACACATTTAAGAATTACTTTGCCTGAAAAACTCTTCCAGCAAAAAGCCTATTCTCTTTCCCTTACGACTATGCTATAATGTGTTTGATATTCAGATTCTTATTCAAGTACGCCAAGGCGTACTTGTTGCTAGCGGCTCGTCAGCTTAGCTGATCTAATACATCTGAGCGGCTCTGCAATCCGCCGAAGGCCTTGGCTCACTTAATGAGCACGTTAGTGCGAATTTAGTGAACAAGCCCACAGCGTGGGCTTATCTTGAAAGAAGATTGGAACACTCTGTAGGCTTGTTCCAATCTTCTTTCAAGATGAATTTTATATCAAAATTTAAAGGAAGCGGTGAGCATTTATGAGTTTATTATACATACGCAACGACAGCTCTGAAGACTTCACGCTAGTGTCAAATTGCTTTCTGGACAAGTATATGCCAGAGGCTAATGGTGAATTTGTTAAAATATATTTATATCTATTACGGGCAATGTCCGACAAAACTTCCCAGTTTTCACTACTTTCCATCGCAGACACATTAAACTGTACAGAAAAGGATATTGAACGAGCCTTAAAATACTGGTGCAAAAAAGGTATCATAAAATTGGAATTTGACGACTACAAGCAGATTGCAGGCATTGTACTGCTTCCATTTGCTGTCTCTCGGCCAGAAGCAACACTACAAACAGCTGTTTCCTCCGAACTGTCTGAAACTCAGCCGGAGGCTGCAAAGACATTAACTGCGGCTGTAAAAGAAGTGGAAAAACCGCAGCAAATTCTGACACCAGCCAGAATTAAAGAACTGAAAAAAAATGAAGATATTATCCAACTGCTTTTTATCGCTGAGCAGTATCTGGGGAAAACTTTATCCCCAACCGAAACCACCCGTCTTCTTTACTTTTATGAAGAACTGGGTTTTTCTGCTGACTTGATCGAATACCTGATTGAATACTGTGTTTCAAAAGGCAGCAAAAGCATCCGCTACATTGAAAAAGTAGCCCTGGCATGGCATGAAGGGAATATCACAACGGTGGAAGCAGCGAAGCAAGAGTCCAATACCTATCACCGGAATTACTTTTCCATTCTTAAGGCTTTGGGCATCAGCAGCCGCAATCCGGTTGACTCCGAGATCCAGGTTATGAACCGCTGGCTAAAGGAGTATGCTTTTACTTTGGATATTATAGTCGAGGCATGTAACCGTACCATCACACAGACAGGAAAGCCCAGTTTTCCTTATGCCGATGGAATTCTGCATTCCTGGTATCAAAAAAAGGTTCTGACATTAGACGATATCGCCAAATTGGATAACGAACATAAAAAAACGAGAGAAACCAGTGCATCTACGGGGACAAAAGCAAAATCACCTAATAAATTCAACAACTTCCCACAGCGGGAATATGATTTCAATGACCTTGAGAAACAATTATTGAACAAATAACATAACTATTCAGCAGGTAGTCTGAATAGCCACCAAATAGCAAAGGAGTAACCGTGGCACTTCAAAATGCACAGTACGACGAAATCATGCGGGATTACAACCGCCGGCAATTACATAATAAACATATTCTGGACGAGCATGTGGAGGAAGCATACCAACGCATCCCCCGCCTGTCCGAAATCGACAACGAAATAACTTCATTAAGCATGCGCAAAGCCCGCAGTCTGTTAGGCGGTCCAAAGGAGGATTGGGATCTGATCGAAGCAATTGCTGCTCTGTCAGAGGAACGCACAGCCCTTCTAAGCCGTTACGATTATCCGGAAGATTATCTGCAGATGCACTATGACTGCCCTCGCTGCCAAGACAGCGGGTACGTCAATGGCGAAAAATGTATTTGTTTTAAAAAAGCTTCTATCGACCTTTTGTATACCCAGTCCAACATTAAGGACATACTAAAGGAGAACAATTTCAATAACTTTTCTCTGGAGTATTATCCCGAAGACTTAAAAAGCAGTACTACCGGACTGAGTGCCAGGGAAACAGCCTTTCAGGCAGTGGCAAAAGCAAAAGACTTCATTTCTCATTTTTCCGATAACTTTGATAATCTTTTTCTATATGGTGACACTGGGGTGGGAAAAACATTTCTTTCTCACTGCATTGCCAAAGAATTGATCGATCAGGGCTTTTGTGTAATATACTTCTCGGCTTTTGATCTGTTCGATCGATTTGCTAAAGGTACCTTTACCAATGATGCACAAGCTTTAGAGCAAAACGAGCATATCCTTGATTGTGACCTTTTGATCATCGATGATCTGGGAACTGAACTTACTAATAGTTTTGTGGCATCTTCCCTCTTTTTATGCATTAACGAGCGTCTGATGCGGCACAAGGCAACTATTATCTCAACGAATTTATCCTTGGGAAATTTTGCAGAAATCTATTCAGAACGCATATTTTCACGCATCTCAAGTAATTACTCAATGATGAAACTAATTGGAAACGATATTCGCATACAGAAAAAACTTTTAGGAGGAGTATAGTAATGGAGCGGACCACAGAAAACATTTTAGAAACCCTTCCCGTAGGGCGCCTGGGGGTGATCGCCCTGAACAGTTGTAAAACAATGGGCGAAAAGGTTGATAAATTTTTAGTAGACTGGAGAGGTAACCGTGAGCATCAGCACAAAGCTGCCACTGCTTTTGAAGGATATGAGCGAACAAGCTATCTGATCGATTCTGTTGTTCCCCGTTTTGGGTCCGGTGAAGCGAAAGGTATTATTAATCAGTCAGTCCGCGGTGATGACCTGTACATCCTGGTAGATGTCTGCAACTACAGCTTAACCTATTCTTTGAGTGGACGTGCTAACCATATGTCACCAGATGATCATTTTCAAGATTTAAAGCGAATCATTGCTGCGGTAGGTGGCAAAGCCCGCCGTATTAATGTGATCATGCCTTATCTATATGAAAGCCGCCAGCATAACCGGACCGGCCGCGAATCCTTAGACTGTGCCAATGCATTACAGGAATTAATCCAGATGGGTGTGGAAAATATCATCACTTTTGATGCTCATGACCCTCGGGTGCAGAATGCCATTCCGCTTCATGGCTTCGAAACCGTTCAACCAGCTTATCAGTTTATTAAAGCAATTCTGCGCACTGAACCGGACTTAAAGATCGACAGCGACCACCTGATGGTGATCAGCCCGGATGAAGGCGGCATGAGCCGGGCAATCTACATCGCTAATAACCTTGGCGTTGACATGGGAATGTTCTACAAGCGAAGAGATTATTCCATCCTGGTTAATGGCCGTAATCCAATTGTTGCCCATGAATTCCTCGGCTCCGACGTGGCTGGTAAAGATATGATCATCATCGACGATATGATTTCTTCCGGCGACAGTATGATTGATGTGGCTCGCCAGCTGAAGATGCGCAACGCGCGTAAGATTTTTATGTGTTCTACCTTTGGACTCTTTACCAATGGAATAGAAAAATTCGATCTTGCTTATGAAGAAGGCATCTTCGACTGCCTTATTTCCACTAACCTGATTTATCAGCGTCCGGAATTGTTGGAGCGTCCGTATTATGTAAGCTGTGATCTGAGTAAGTTTATTGCTTTTATCATCGATCATTTGAACCATGATGTTTCCATCAGCGATCTGTTAGATCCGGCAATAAGAATTCAGAAGGTTTTGAAGAAGCATAATGAGAAGGATAGTATATAGCGGATTGAAAAGACTCTTTGGGAGAGGGTTGCAGACGGGAAAGAGAGTAAGCTTGCTGGGGAGTGTCTGGCTGCCAGATACTCCCCAGCAAGCTTACTCTCATGGCGAATCACTATGGTATTGGCACATCTGTGTTGTGATTTTAGAAATCATCGGATTTGGGACTAATATAGCAAAACTTTGTGTGCCGGCAAATTCATCTGCTCTGCAATTTCCATTTCCCGCTTTCGGCAAGTAAAAATCAGAACTTGCTCTTTATGTTCATCAAGCCACTTAAGTGCTGCTTGTATTCTTTCTTCGTCATACATGGCAAACACCTCATCTAAAAGAACTGGCATTGCCTCTTCCTGACACAGGTACTCTGCTGCTGCCATGCGAAGAGAAAAATATAACTGCTCAATTGTTCCATGGCTGACCTGCTCAAGCGGGACATATTGCTCTTTTGTGTGGAGGGCAATTCTTCGGCTGTCAGCAACCTCTACACCGGTATAACGTCCTGTGGTGATTTCCTGCATAATTGCTGAAATACGTTGGTGTAAATCTTTCTCCCAGTATTTCTGCATATTGGAAGATATCTCTTCAATACTGTCTAATGCCATGGTAATGCTATCGATTTCCACTTGATTCTTGTCATCTTCCCGAATTATGCTGCAGTATTCCTCATAATCAGCCTGTAGATTCTCAAACTGCATCGTCTTTTCTTTCTGTGCTTCTGCCAATTGCTCTATCTTCCAGCGCAGATGCTTCTTGTACTCCTTCTGCCGCTCCGTTTCTTCTTGTTCTGCAAACTCATCATCGCTGTCAATTTGGTGATCAGATGGATACTCCTCCTGGTTATTTGGCGATTCATCTGCAACCCCCCCTGCGTTATTTCGGCTTACTGCCCTTACCAGCAACAACCCACCAAGTATGACTAGCCCTAAAATTGTGCTCACAACTGTAATCCATCCCGGAAATTTACTAAGCAAAGAAATTACAGCAAGTCCAAAACACAAGATACCTGCCACTGCCCCGATCAATGATCCCCGGCCTGACCTTTTAGTAACTTCTTTACCACCCTCTTGCATTGACTGCCCGTTCCTTAGCTGCTCATCTTCCAGCTGCTCACGCTTTAGATTTTCTTTCTCTATTTCCCTTTGAAGTGCTGCACTTTGGCGGTCACTTTCAGTCATTTTCCCATGACGTGTCTCATCTTTTGCGCTTTTACACTGCAGCCACTCTGATTTTCGTTGTTTAATCTGCTCTTCAATCCTTTGTAGTTCTTCCTGAACATACTCCATTTTAATCGTAAACTGTTTTTTTTGAGTTTCCTGCTTTGCAAGCTCAAGCCTCTGCTTTTGCTCATATTCTTTTTTCTGAGCCTTTAAAATAGACTTCGCCTTTTCGATATCCAATTCACCATCACTGCTGCCCTCATAATTAGCCATAAAATTACGAAGCTGTACATCCAGCTCATCACCTGTGCGGCTTCGCAGCTGTTCTACAGAAATCGTATTATCAAAAACGCTTTCACTGACATTCCCAAGCAGGACCTCTAAATCTCCCTGAGCAATTGACAGGCATTCACCATCAGTCTCACATATCAATTCCTCTTTAATATCATTTTTATAAAAATTCCGGGAAAGCCGAAAAATCTTCCCGCCGCTTTCAAACCGCATCCGACCGGAAAAGAAGCTGCTGTTTTCCCAGGGCTCATAATGAGAATATGTATCATTTCTCGCTGCCCTGCCTCGCTGTCGTTGGATTCCATAAAGCATTGCCCGGATAAATGCATGCATCGTGCTTTTTCCGCTTTCATTAGAACCATAAACAATATTAATTCCATCCTCCAGAATGATTTCCCGATCCTTTAGTTTTCCAAAACTGTGAATCTGCAGTTGTCTTATTTTCATCTTTAATCACCTCTTCGCTTCCAGAAGCGCATGCAGTCCATAATAAAGTGCTTTTTTCCCTGTCGGCGTATCATCACTCTCAAAATGCCCAATATAATTCCCAATCAGACTGCCCCGATACGATTCTTTCATCTTTTCTATATCATAATCCGGTTTACTGTTATCTTCCACTCCGGTTATATTTCCCAAGTCACTAAGATACTCCGGCATAAATATAATATCCGGGTCCCGCATTCCTTGTATCGTAATATAATAGAGATTATCCTTCCCGGTTTGTCTGATTTTTGCTTTTATCTGTTCTTCCAACGAAAATTGCGTCGTATCTGGCTCTACTATGATATTAAGCGGAACATAAGAACGCCGGGCAAATGGAATAAATTCTATCGAAACCCCTTCCTGACCATAATTTCCTTTTATATATCCATGTGCTCCCACATCGTTTCGATCCAAGGGTTCCAACGCTCCGCAGTACGCAATCCTATCCTTGACAATAATCCCCGGCCGATGAATATGCCCAAGTGCAACATAATCAAATCCGCCTCTTAACAGCTCTTCTTTCGCCATCGGAATATGCTTCTCATCACCACCATGAGCCAGCAAAATATGTATTCCTGGCTTACCATTACTTTTAACCTGCGCATACTTTCGCCGGGTGATCTCCCGCTCATAATAGCTAAACCCATACACCCATGTATGAATTTCCGAAAGATAGACTTCCTGGCACGATTCTTCCCACATTCCAAAAACATTATCATTCCATGGAAATCTGGTATAATAAGAATCCGGCTGCAGATAGTCATGGTTTCCGGCCATTAAAACTATCTGTGTGTCAGGAATCATGGAAAACAAATAATTAATCTCCTTCAATTCCCGCATAAGCGGCTGCCGATGAAAAAAATCTCCGGCAATCAAAAGCAAGTCGATCCCTTCTTGGCGAACAACCTCAATCAATCCACGAAAACTATCCCATATTTCTTTTGTCCGCTCTTCGCTCCAAGGAAACCCCGCGTCTGGGTTTGCCCCTAAATGTATATCACCAGTATGAATAAATTTCATGCTCTCACCTTTCGAACTAATGCTCTTTTCATTCTAACACATCCAAATGTGAACTCCCCTCCACTTAACACCCTGTCGGGTTGTTTGAAGTTACCACCTTTCTGACTACATTTTATCAGAACGCACGTTCATATTCAAGGAGATGATGGGCGGTTTGTTGTGCTGCTTTATTTCGTAACTTTATTTCGCACTTTATTGCGTTGCTTCAAATGATGGATATTTTAAGCAGCAGCGGGCATGATAAACATAAACTGGATTATCAATCCAGTCATATAAATTTATCAAGGAGATACATCATGAAAATGCTAAAAGGTTTTCCCATAACTCTCGCAATTTTTATTATATTCTTCGCAACCAATCCCAATCCGATTGTTTTGGGAGCTGTTTTGTCGGAAAGTGACATAACCACATTTGACGGCTTGCTGTCTGAAATTGAAGCCGCACCGAATGACGGGACGGAAACCATTGTTAAAATCAATGACAACATAACACTCTCCAACACGCTTCCAATCAAAAGCGGTCAAAATATCACCGTTATGTCGGCGGGAGATGCATCATTTACATTGACCCAGGCAGATGGGAGACATTTTAATGTCTGGGGAAGCCTGACGCTTGCCAATATTGTCTTGGACGGCGGTACAACGGGCGGTGGTGTTGAGGTTGTAGGGACCTTTCACATGATAGCGGATGCCGTGGTTAGAAATTGCAGTGCAAACCATGGCGGCGGCGTGCATGTGGATGCCCATGGTAATTTTTTGATGAAAGGCGGAACAATTGACAATAATAAAGCGTCGGACGGCGGTGGCATTTTCATTATCGGCGGCAATGTTGGCATAACCGGAGGAGAAATCGTCAACAACACAGCAGCAGCCAGCGATGAAAAAGCTTTAGGCGGCGGCATTTTTGTATCCTCGGGTGGTACCGTTAATGTTACCGGCAACGTGAATATTAGTGGGAACAAAGCTTTCGGCAACAATGCCATCAGTATCGGCGGCGGTATCTACGCAAATAATAGTACTGTCACAATGCACGATAACGTAAGGATGACCGGTAACGAGGCCGGCAGCGTAAGCGCAAAATTTGGCTTGGGTGGCGGCATTTATGCTTCATCTAGTCAGGTTGACATATCCGGCAAGGTTAAAATAGATAGCAACAAAGCTATCGGCAGTCAGGGCTTTGGTGGTGGAATATTTCTTTATACCGAAGATGCTTCTGCAGATATTTTCACCATTTCCGGGGGCGCGGAAATCAGCGGCAACGTTGCCAGCGGCGACGGCGGCGGAATATTTAATGCGGATTCCACTTACAGCAACCTGTCTGTTGATATGCAAACCGTTTTTACCGGAAACAGAGCTTCGAATGCGTATGCCCCACCACAAGATGCCCTGAGCCTGTATCCAAATATACGGTTTGCAAGCGTGAGCATTGCCGACCACCCGCTGAACAATTACGACATCAATTATTCAAGTGGAAATCTTCTCACCTATACAGTGACCTATCACACCAACGGTGCCACTGGCGGTTATAAAGGCCCAGAAGTCTTTCCCGGCGAGACGGATACTGTATTGCCGTTGTCGGATACGGGTATTTCCTTTGCGGAGCACAATTTCATTGGCTGGAACACGGCAGCGGACGGCGGCGGGTTGTTTTATTCGCCCGGCGACAAGATAACATTGAATAATAATATCATCCTATATGCTGTGTGGGCAAAGCCGGAAACCATGGTCGATCCGGAAACCACTGTTGACCTGGGAACCACGGTCGATCCGGAAACCACGGTTGATCCGGAAAAACTTGGAAATCCGTCAGAATCGGAAAGTCCAAAAACCGGAGATAACAGCAGTATCGTATTATGGATTTATATTGCTTTGGTTGCGCTTATAATATCGGTACTGCTATATACTAAACGCAACTTAAGGATATAGCAAGCAATAAGAAAAAATCTGTGGGCCTGTTCAGCCGAGAAATGATTCAACTTGGCAGTTCCTCTCATATCAGGATCGTCCCTGTATCAAAGGTATCATCTCACTAAATTACAACTACCAAACCCAGCCGCTCCTGGCACACCACGGCGTCCTGGCAGCCCACATATTGCAATAGCAGGGCTTTTGAAATTTCACATGGCTGAACAGCAACTTCTTGAGAAAAACAAAGTAACATTATGCCATTTTCCCTCGACAATCTATTTACGGCACGCTATACTATAAATAGCACACAGTCATTTTACTGAATTGGAGGAAAAAATATGCTAAAAGATAAAATTGCCATTGTAACAGGAGGAACACGGGGAATCGGATATGCAGTTGTTAAGAAATATCTGGAAAATGGGGCGAAAGTAGTGCTTTTTGGTTCCAGAAAAGAAACTGTTGATAAGGCGGTTGCATGTTTGAAGGAAGAAAACAATACCTGGGGAGTAGAAGGCATGTTTCCAAGCCTTACAGATGCAAAAGAGGTAAAAGACGCTATTTTAGCTGTAAAAGAGAAATATGGAAGGATAGACATTTTGGTTAATAATGCAGGTATTTCTCAAAGTACCCCTCTGTATGAGTACACTCCGGAGGAATTTGATAAGGTGATTGATTTAAATGTGAAGGCATTATTCTATGCAATTCAGCCGGCAGCTCAGATTATGAAGGCCCAAGGCGGCGGCTGTATTATAAATACAAGCTCCATGGTAAGTATTTCCGGACAGCCAGGCGGCATAGGATATCCCACCAGCAAGTTTGCGGTGAATGGTATGACAATATCCCTGGCAAGAGAATTGGGCCCGGATCATATCCGGGTTAATGCGGTTGCCCCCGGAGTCACACAAACAGATATGGTATCTGCACTTTCGGCAGAAATGTTAGAGGCTATTTCTGCACAGATTCCATTAGGTCGGGCAGGAGATCCGGAAGAGGTAGCAAATGCTTTTCTATATCTGGCCAGTGATCTGGCAGAGTATGTGACAGGAGAAATCTTATCAGTGGATGGCGCAGCAAGAGTTTGAATACCAGAAATCTTTCTCTATAATGGTCTCATTGAAACCTATTCTGCTTACAGCATTGGTGAACCAGGCTTTCCCGGGAAAATCAAGCATTCCATATCTTGATAAATTTTCCTGGGGCTGTCTTTTCAGGCAGCTTTTTAATTTTTTGCATATTATAATTCACAATTATTTACTGTTCTTGGGAACGGTATTACGTCACGGATATTGGACATACCGGTCAGGTACATCACACAGCGCTCAAACCCCAATCCAAAGCCCGCATGTCTGGTTGTTCCGTATTTTCTAAGATCCAGGTAGAATTCATAGTCTTCCGGATTCAGCTCCATCTCCTGCATACGTTTTACCAATACATCGTAATCATCTTCTCTCTGGCTTCCGCCGATGATCTCACCGATTCCCGGAACCAGGCAATCCATAGCTGCTACTGTTTTTCCGTCTTCATTCAGCTTCATATAGAACGCCTTAATCTCTTTTGGATAATCTGTCACGAATACCGGGCGTTTGAACACTTCTTCGGTTAGATAACGCTCATGCTCAGTCTGCAGATCACAACCCCAGGATACTTTGAATTCAAAATTATCATTATACTTTTTCAGAATCTCGATAGCTTCGGTATAAGTCACATGCGCAAACTCGGATTTCAGTACATGATTCAAGCGGTCAATCAGACCCTTGTCCATAAATGAATTAAAGAAATTCACCTCTTCCGGTGCATTTTCCATAACATAGTTAATAACATACTTCAGTATACTTTCTGCCAAATCCATGTCATCATTTAAATCCGCAAAGGCAATTTCCGGTTCAATCATCCAGAACTCTGCCGCATGGCGGGTCGTATTGGAATTCTCAGCGCGGAAAGTCGGTCCAAAAGTATAGATATTGCGAAACGCCTGCGCATAAGTTTCCCCATTTAACTGACCACTAACGGTCAGGCTCGTCTCCTTATTAAAAAAATCCTGGGTGTAGTCAACATGCCCTTCTTCATTCTTTGGCAAATTCTCCATATCAAGGGTAGTTACCCGAAACATCTCTCCCGCACCCTCACAGTCACTGCCCGTAATCAATGGCGTATGCACATAAACAAATCCACGATCCTGGAAAAACTGATGGATTGCATATGCGATTAAAGAACGCACACGGAATACGGCCTGAAAGGTATTCGTCCTTGGACGCAGATGTGAAATCGTCCGCAGAAACTCCAAACTATGACGTTTCTTCTGCAGTGGATAGTCTGGTGCGGAAGTACCTTCTACCGTTATTTCCGATGCCTGGATCTCAAATGGCTGCTTTGCCTGAGGTGTCGCAACCAGCGTGCCTTTGATCACTACTGCCGCACCAACATTCAGCTTCGATACTTCATCAAAATTACTCATCGAATCATGATATACAATCTGCAGTGTCTCAAAAAAGGTCCCATCATGAAGGACGATAAATCCAAAAGTCTTTGAGTCACGCACACTACGCACCCAGCCGCCGACGGATACTTCCTGATCCAGATAATTCTTTTTACTTTTATAAATTTCACGAATTGTTGTCAATTTCATCTCTTATCTCCTGAATTAAGTATTTTTAATATTTCAAAGGACGGCAGAAATCTCTGCCGCCCTACTATTGTAGCACCTTTTCCCAGGAGAATAAAGCCCTAACTTTTTATTTCCGCTAGCAATAAGCTAAGCACTGTTACTATTTACTCCGTGACCAGCAACACGCTTCGCGATGCACAGAAATTATGCATACTGCGTAATTTCGCGCGTTGTATGTCTCGGGATTTCCGTGCATAATGCACGGAAACACCTCGCGGAATAGTCGCCGTGTGAACTGTAACTAAGCACTTACTGTTCACTCTTTTGACTTCATTCTATCAATCAAGCTCCCCAACTTTCTGATAACCATCTTTCATATCAAAAGCCATCAATTCATCGCTGGTTACCAGATAAAATGTATCATTAATATACACACCTCTGGCGTTCTCATAATCAGAAGAATAGTCGGTCGCTGCAAAACTATATGTCAGCTCATTTTCAAATCCTTTCCCCTCTTCATAGGAAAATACCATATAACTATGACCCATATTCCTGCTTCCCCAAGTAGAGGTAATAAAGCCAATGACATTCTTATCCGGGCTGACGGTCAATGCCTTATAATCATACTCGCCCGGGAAGGAGTCCACATTCTTAACCACCGTTTTATCGATTTCCTTCACCTCAGCCGGATCACTCACATCGAACATGGATAATTTCAAGCCCTTGCGCGCACCTGAATCCGGATCAGTTTCCCAGCCGATCCCCAGCAGCTTATTCTCGCCATAGAAGTGAAGATATTCAGAGAATCCTGTAATCTTAAGCTCTCCCAAAATCTTTGGCTCTTCCGGATTGGAGAAGTCAACCGAGAACAATGGATCTGTATTACGATAGGTAACAAAATATCCGATATCACCCATGAATCTGGCCGAGTAAATCGTCTCCCCTTTGGCCAATCCTTCAATCTCACCAATCTTGTTCATCTTCTTATCCAGCACCGTCACAAAATTCTCCGGCTCATCATTACCGCTCCACATCGTCGTCAACACCCGCAGATGATCATTATGCTCATTAATCGCAAAAGTATCGGTAATCGTTCCCGGAACAAGGGCGGCTCCCACACCAGTAATCTTCCCTTTCTCAAAACTGAATTTCGCAATACTGGTATTATCACCGGTCACTCCCCAATTCTGGCACTGCGCATAAATATTCTTAGTAGAAATATAAAATTGACCCGGATCCTGCAGAACCGCTTTCTTATCAATAATCTCGCCCGGTTTATTAGTATCCACCGACGAAATCACCAGATAGTTACATCCCTGCGGACGCTTTGGCAGATAGATATCCGTCGCTGCCACCATATCATCATTCACTGAAGGCACAAACATCTTCGTCTCTTCTTCAGTCATCGGCATCACATCCGACAAAATCTGTTCCGGATAAAAACTGGTAAACAAATATACATAACCATCCACCTTCCGGGACGTATTATAACTGCCATCCTGGCAAACCGACCCGAGCAGGGTAGGCTCCTTCGGCTTACTCATATCATATGTATACAGATTAGTCACCGCCTGATAGTCCATATAATAAGTGTCAGCATCTTTTTGCTCAAGCCCCGCACCATACCCCTGGGTAATAACATAAAGCTTCTTATCACTCAGATAGATCTCCTGGACACTTTCTTCACTGTTACTCTTCTCCAGCTTAATCGTGCCTATCTCTTCCATCTGACCGCCATCCACCTTCACAATCCGCACCCGACGGTTGTTCTGAATGATATAAATATACTCCCCATCGGTCTTCACGATATCGCCTTCATCCACACCTTCCACCTGAAGGTTGGTAGTAGAATAATTACTGCTTCCACCCTCATCCGCTGCCGCTGTATCCGCAACTTCTCGCGATTCCGCCGCACCGGCTGAAAAGACCATTTCGGAGTCTTCCACTTCCATTGCCACATCATTGGAATAATCATAGTCGATCGCTTCATTTTCCTTCATAATCTTAAGCACCGCATCATAATCTTCAGCCGCCTCAAACACATCCGAAAAATTGCTCACTTCCGCCTCAGCTTCCTTTTCCAGCTCCTTCACTCCAGCATCCGCTTTACTATCAGAGGCCCCCCCCCCCGATGCATTCTCCGTCGCCGCTTCCGAAGAAGCTGCATCCATGGTCACTTCCGTGCTGCTGTTTTTTGAAGAAATATTCGGAATAACCTGAATCACAGCCACCAAAACCAAAACCGCTGCCGCCACCCCACCAACAGCAAATACATACCTTCGGCCACTTCTCCCTTTCTTCTTCCCAATCATCTCTTCAACATGCTCCGGTTTTAGCCTTTCAGGAATCTCACAGGAGTCCGCCGATTGTTTGATCTTCTCAAATAACTTATCGTCATCCATATACTCGCCCTCCTATTCTTTTAACAACTGCTCAAGCTTCTTAAGCGCCCTGCTCTTACTCGAGCGAACCGTATTATCACTTTTATGTAGAATATGCCCAATCTCACGACTGCTATACCCCGCAAATAACTGCATCGCTATAATCAACCGCTCCTCATCCGGAAGCTTAGCAAAGGCCTCCCGAACGCCAACCCCTTCGGTAAAATCCTGTCCCATACAAAGGTCATCCGACATCTCTACAGTCTTCGTCACATATTCTTTTAATTTCCGTTTACACTTATTAGACAATATCTTAAAAATCCATCCGCGAAACGCTTGGGCATCCCGCAAACTCCTAATCGACTCAAAAGCGTCCGCAACGGTATCACTAACAACATCCTCCGCGTCCTGCTTATTTTTCAGAGTATAGAAAGCAAACCGGTACATATCCTTATATACCAGTTCATACAGCTTTGCAAACGCATCCTTATCCCTTCCTTTCGCCTGCTCTGCAAGCTCTCTGTAATCCTCCATAGCCTCACTCCTTCCCGCCCAGTCCTTAAAAAAAGATTGTTGAAATGCATTTCTATATGTACAGTGTCTTTTGGCGTTCAAACTGTTGCATTAAAAATTATTTTTCTCATTTAATAATATATTGAGTCTAGCCAAATTGATTGGATTCCAGGTGATCCCTAAGTTACCAACGAACACAAAAAAACTTACAAACTACCAAAACCAGCCGATGTGGGAGGAGATATGCTTTCCGCAAACATTTAAGGGCGGTTTTAGCAACTGACGAAATCCACTGCTTACGGAGACTTAAGGGCGAAGGCTTTCCTGAGCCCTTTGGCCGAAGTTAGCAGTTAGTTCGGCAGGTGTGTTGCCCGGTTTGCGGAAAGCATATCTCCTCCCACAGCGGCGTCCTGACAGCCCACATGTAAATCTGATCATAAACACTAGTGTAACCAACATTAGATATCTATACTACGCAAAAAGGCAACCCTCAATCCCATCAGGTACATCAAGAGCCACCTTTCATATTACTGTAAATTCTCCGGATTCAAGCAATCCAACTCCGGAACCAAAAACCTTCCATCCTTACGAATCAACACATCATCAAAATAAATCTCCCCGCCGCCATACTCCGGCCGCTGAATCAAAACCAAATCCCAATGAATCGACGAATGATTCCCATTCGGTGCCGTATCATAACAGTTCCCCGGGGTAAAATGAAGCGATCCCTGAATCTTTTCGTCAAAAAGAATATCATTCATTGGATGTAGGATAAACGGATTTACCCCTATAGCAAATTCTCCGATATACCGTGCTCCTTCATCGATGTCAAGCACTTCATTAATTCGCTTCGTATCATTTGCCGTAGCCTTAATAATCTTTCCGTCCTTGAATTCAAAGCTAACATTCTCATACACAAATCCGTTGTGTGGTGAAGGTGTATTGTAGGTAATCTTCCCGTTCACTGAATTTCGTACCGGAGCTGTATAGACCTCGCCGTCCGGAATATTCATATGGCCGGAACAAGGCTTGGATGGAATTCCTTTAATTGAAAAACTAATGTCTGTACCCGGACCGGTAATGCGTACCTTATCTGTTTGGCCAAAATACTTCACAAGTGACTGCATTGCCTTATCCATCTTCGAATAGTCCAGATTACACACTTTAAAGTAGAAATCTTCAAAGCCCTCGACACTAGTTCCTGCGAGCTGAGCCATGGCAGCATTGGGATAGCGCAGAACTACCCATCTGGTTTTTGGCACCCGGATTTCATGGTGTACCGGTGTGGAATAATACTTTTCGTAAAGTGCCATTCGTTCCGGCGGTACATCCGACTGCTCGGTTACATTTGCACTGCCGCGGACTCCGATATAGCAATCCATCTTAGACATCTCCAGGCTATCTACCTCAGCCATCTGCTCCATCTGTTCCTGGCTGGCATTCAGCAGGATCTCCCGCTGTACCTGCGGGTCGGTATAGCGGACAAAGGGAATTCCTTTCGCCTTATACACTTCCTTGATCAACTGTCTGGTCAGATCTTTGGTATCTTCACCGATATAATGAATATATACCTTTTCATTTTGCTTAACGGCGCAGGAATAATTCACAAGTCCTTTTGCCAATTCTACGATTCTTGCATCCATGCTATTTCCTCCTTTTTACTTCTTGTTTGTCTCTGCTTTTTCGATATACCCAAGAAATACGTTGCCTGCTTCAGTAAAAAGCGCAGTACTCTCTTCCCGGCCAAAATAATAGGTCTCCTGCGTAGCGGGGTCATATAAAATGGTGTTAAAGCTATCAAAGCCGACAATTACTACGCTTTCTCCCGTTGGCTTACGAGCAATAACTGCTCTTTGCATACCCACCTGATACAGAACACTTTCCAGGGAACACCCGACTAGATTCAATACGGTATATTCATCACTCAGTTCCTGCTGCAGTGCGATTTCATCCAGCTTTCCTGACAGTACCGCCGGTAGAATATTTTCTCTGCTTAACTGCTCCTTCTCCGGCTGATTACCGCGTTCCCAAATATACTGCTGATTGGAACTTAAGACCACACCCATATTCTCTTCGGCACAAATAATTGCATCATTAACTTTCGTATGAATACTGTTCAGCTTACCCTGGGCATATACGTAATATACCAGTTTATCACTTAGCCTGGCATTCAATCTCATTTCGTTGCTGTCTTTAAGGACTTCATACTTAGCAGTCACTACCAGCATTGATTTACTCTTGGCACTCTTGCTGAAATCCAAGGCCAGCTGTGTTCCTTTCCGATCACTGACACTTAAGTGAATACTAACAGTCTCTTCACTTGTCTGTAAATTATTCATGATGTTCTCACTGGCAATCGGAACATAGGCATTCTCCTGCCACTGCACTCGCTGCAGCTCCACCAGACCTTCTTTCAAGACAGCACCGGATACCCAGACCCCATTTTCCTGATATTCAGTTATAACCTGACCTTTAAAATTCTGGATTTTAACTAATGACATGCCAAATACGGTATTCCCGCCAGCCTCTGTTACAATATCCGCATCCCGCGCCAGACCATAGATCAAGTCTTCATTGATAAAGCCCAGGGCCTTAATCTTCTGCCCCGATTCCGCCTGCAGCACTCTTGCTTCGCCACGATCCAGGCTCATAAATGTAAGCGTAGATGAGTCATTCTCCTTCATTTCATCCATCCAAGCCACATTCGCCTGGGATTTCGATACTACGAAACAGTCAGGATTAAGGTTCTCCAACAAAATGTCATACGTCTTTTTGCTTATATTAACAGCATATAAATTATCTTCCAGGTATAGATACAGAATATCATCCTTACTAACAAAGGCCAGATGCTGAATATCTTTTTTTAGAAAATCAAAGCCCTGATTTGTCAGAATGAAAACCTGCTCCTCAGCTACATTTCGTTCTGCACTGTAATGGTATACACCAACGCCCATCTGACCTTCGTGTTCTCCTCTATTCATATATCCATATAACACAAAATCGATATCTCCGGACTCCTCCACTCGAACGATTTCAATCTCATGACTGGGATTATCAAATCGTTCATCGGAAGCTCCCTGCTCACGGAAAGTAAATATTTTCGCTGCCTTATTCGCACTGCGGTTATAAGACCATAGATCGCCAGCTTGTACAAATGCAATAATATCCGCATTCTGATTAGAGGTGTATTGAATATTCTTATCCACTACACCCAGATTAATTCCCTGACTGGTCAAAACAGGAAGGTTTCCGTCAAATATCTGCTGGGCACCGCGTTCAAAATCCAATAGCATTACCCTGGATTGAGAATATCTCATCCGATAGAATTCTGAGACATCATAATACTCTATATTTTTATCCGAATCCTCAGCGCTGATTTCATAATTCAGTCCAATACTGCAAGTTGTCTCATTGATTTCTTTAATCACCGGAACTGCTTTTCGGAAAATAGTTGGCTTTAAATCCCCCCAGGTTAACTGATCAAAGTTAGAATGGATATTTATTTTAGTAAAATTAGTAGCTGTCGTATTCTCATCCGGCTCAAGATAGGTGGTCAAATCCTTTCTGGCCGCATCTTTATTCATACATTTCTCGTAAAAGGCCTGCACAAATTCCAGATACTGACTGGCATTCAGACCAGCCCGCTGTACCAGCCGGGTATAGTAATACACTGGTTTTTCTTCGCCATAATCGACAATGAACTTCAGCATATATTCCTGATTCATCAGAATCGGTGTCTCCAGGCGAAATTCTGCCTTTTGGTAATCACCGCTTTGCTTAATATTATTAAGTTTGCCGCTTTCAATCACACTGTTCCCATCTGCTGATGTTACTTCGTAATTAATGGTCTTAACGGTATGCCCACTGGGATTGATAACAGCTGTTAAATCCCGGGTCGTGGACAACGGTGTCAGCTGGTCCCGTACGTATTGCACCTGCATCTCATCAACATGCGCATACATCGGATTCACCATGATATCTGCCACTTCCATATACATTATCGGCATCGATGGCTTTGCCATATCCGCAGTATCCCTGGCCATCTCTTTATTCATCATATTCGAAAACAATATAATAGAAAACACAAAAATTGTTCCCAAAACAAAGCCCTTAATTAAACTTTTCTTCATCTTCCCCAGTCTCCCGTTTGCTTAATAATGTACCTAATAAAGGAGTGACATGGAAAAATTCCATGCATTCTTTTAACTCTTTTGAATTGCCCCTTGCCCCTTCTGTTTTTACGGCTCGAATCAAAAGGTTTTTGGGTGTGTGCTCCATATCCACAAATTCCAGAATCTGTGTCTCATACCCTACACACTCAAGCATCTGTGCCCGCAGCCCATCAGTAAGAAGCGCCGCCATTCGTTCCTTTAAAATACCGTAAGAAAGAACCGGACCCAATATCTCATTTTCAATCTGCCCATTTAATTCATGCTGACAGCACGGCACCGACAGTATCACTGCCGCTCCCCATCCGACAGCCCTTAAAAGGGCATGATCGGTAGCCGTATCACAGGCATGCAGGCTTACTACCATATCCACCTGAGAGATAAAATCACAATCAGCAATATCCCCCTGATGAAAATGCAGTTTTTCATATCCATATTTTTTACTGAGGGCATTACAATGTTCGATCACATCTTCCTTCAGATCCAGCCCTAATATCTTTACATCATATTCTTTCAATTCTTTTAAATAATGATACATTGCGAATGTAAGATAAGATTTACCGCAGCCAAAATCTACGATGGAAACTTCCCGGTCCTTGGGCAACTTCCACAGAATGTCTTCGATAAATTCCAGAAACCGATTAATCTGGCGGAACTTATCATACTTTGACTGAATAATTTTCCCTTCCTGGCTCATTATCCCCAGATCAACCAGAAAACCTACTTTCCGGTCAGGTGCAAGAATATAGTGTTTCTGACGATCATGGCTCAAATCCCGCTTTTCGCCAGTCACATCCTCACCCCTTCGGCACTTAATCGTCATCTTGCCCTTTTTACTCACCAGCACCGATACCGTTGCCTGTCCATGCTGAAGCTGCAGCTGCCTAAACTGATTTTCCACCGCATCACAAATAACCGCCACGACTTCTTCTTTGTCATGATTACTGTGCAGTTCTTTTGTACCAACTGTCTTTGTACATTGATACATTAAATTTTCACGAAGCAAAACAGGACGAATGCGGATTTTGGATGGTCCCTCTTTCGTCTTCGCCCCGCTTATGATAATCTGCTGCAAATCTATATTCACATATCGTTCCAATATGTCCCTTAATTTGGTCATCAACTTCTCCTGTTTCCTGATGTTACGTTCAGCCTTCGGCGCAACCGCAACAGATGCACAGAAATACTGTAAACAGCATTTCTGTGCATGACTCATTACTCGCGGGAATAAAGCCATAGTGGCACTATGACTATATTGTAATTGTTTTCACACAAAACCTCAACTAAAAATTAAAAAAGAATTGGTTTCCCTATTGAATTAAAAGAATCCCCGACACCGTCCATTACGGCATCTTCTGCGGAAAATCTCATTTAGCAATAAGACACGAGTCAAATCCTGGCATTCCAATGGATTCCTACATCCTCGGCGACGATCAAATCTATCAAATCGTTCATCTCTTCGGCGGCGGTCATGGTCAATTCTATCAGATCGGCCACCTCCCCACTGCTGCACTTCCATTAATTGATTATCCAACACTTGATCATCTATGCCACTTGACATGCCATTCATTCCCAGTGCAGGATTTTCCATAGCCATCGGCTGCCATTCTCTTTCCGCCTGCTGAAGAATCTTCTGACTAAGCTGCTCCACCATAGTTTTATCAGGGTATTCATCGTACATCATGCTGCCTTCATATTCCATCTTATCACATTCCCGCTCAACATGCGCCTGAATAAGTACCGCAATCTCCGGATAATATGATTTCATCATTGATGTTTCCTGTTCGCTTTGCTGTTCCATATCGTATATATAGGGCATGGGGTGTGCCACATGAAATGGCATAAATTGTGAATTCGACATCTAACACTCCATAATCTGCTTTGTTTATAGTATATGCAGGTTGAATATTTTGGTTATGAAATATTATAACTGTTCAGTACCTTCACAATTACACGCTGCGATGCACGAAGGCATTGAACACTTACCTCTTACAATTCCACAATAGTCATATCATGACCGGTATGCTCCAGGAACTTCCCAAGCACATCACCAGTCTTAATCTTTAAACTAGCCGTATTCACACGCGGATGACACCCCAGATACTCCGCTTTATACACATCCTTATCCACCAGCAGTCTGACACGCTGCTCTTTATCATTCATCAGCCCCATAACACTGACTGCCCCAGGAGTAATATCCAGAAATTCTTCCATATACGCTCCATCTGCAAAAGACAGCCGTGCAGAATTAATCTGCTTCGATAAATCCTTGGTTTTAAATTTCTTCTGCCCCTGCAACAGCAGCAAGTAAAAATCCGTCTTCTGAGCATTACACAAAAAGAGATTTTTACACAATTCAATACCCAGTAGCTTATCCACATCATGGCAGTCATCAATAGTTGCTGCCGGCTCATGATCCAGCCGCTGATATCCAATTCCTAGATCGTCCAGCAGATTGTATACCCGCATTTCTTTAGCTGATCTTTCTTCAGTGTTGGTGGGTTTATTTGTGTATATCTGATTATTCATTGGTTTTCCTTCTTTCTGCTTTTTTCGTTATAGTTCAGCTATTTAAATAAGGCAAACTAGTGTAACCAACATTAATTAACTATATGTTGGTTACACTAGGAGCTTGGGGTATAGGCTGGGGGGACACGGCAGGAGGGCATGCCCTCCTGCCGATGGTTCATCAAATAATTTACTAAAAGAGTGTCCTGGCTACTTCCAATTATACCAAATCCCCCACACAATGGCTACCCAAATCCTATCATATTTCCACAGTCCCTGCATAAACTACTTATAAGGATGTGATGATCATGAATAACAAAGATTCAATACTAAAACAATATACCCTCAATGGAATAATAGCATCTTTTGCTATGGCAGCACTTTTCCACTTTATCTACGAGTGGTCTCACAGCCATCTTCTAGTTGGCTTGTTTACGCCCGTCAATAATTCCCTGTGGGAATACTTAAAATTACTCTTTATTCCTATGACCCTTTACTTTATAGCCGAATACCAGATTATCGGTGAAAAATACCCCAATCTTTTACCGGCACGAATCTATGGCATGACTGCCGGGCTGGCTGCAATGCTGCTTTGCTACTGTACATATTCCGGCATTTTAGGAAGCCGATATGTGGTACTTGATATCATCTTTTTCATCGCTGGAACTGGCCTTGCTTTTTTATGCAGTTATTGGATTCAGCTAAAGCGCCGCCTTTCGCCGGACATCTGCAAGCGCAGCATGGTTTTGCTTGGTTTTTTAATCGTATGCTTCATCGGTTTTACCATATTCCAGCCAAAACTTGGTCTTTTCAGTGCATACAAAGGGATTCCCAAACAATAACCGGGAATCCCTTTTGCTTCATCTAAAGTCAGTGGGAGTCAAAAACTCCCTCCGAACTAAGTTTCACTTTATGCTAAATATACCCCTAGCAACATAAACTTATCTTTTTTATTTTTATATTTAATGCTATTATTATAACAGAACAACGTTTCCAACAGGGGAGAATTTATCCCATGCTCCTAATTGGAGCACTATCGAATTTAGTGAGCAAGTCCACAACGCGTGCTTGAACATAGCGATTTTAATAGGAGGGAGGCCGTATGTCAGAAATCATCTTTCATATCGACGTAAATTCCGCGTACCTAAGCTGGAGTGCATTGGAAAAATTAAAAAGCAAAAGTGAGATCGACCTGCGTACGGTTCCTTCCATTATCGGCGGGGATGAAAAAAGCCGCCATGGAGTGGTCCTGGCCAAATCAGTACCCGCCAAAATCTATGGTATCGTTACCGGAGAACCGGTAGCCATGGCTCTTCGCAAATGTCCAACCCTCATACTGGAGCCCCCTGATCACCGGATATATAATGAATACAGCAAACGGTTAATGAACCTGCTCTTGACCTATACCTCTGACTTGGAACAGCTGTCGGTGGATGAATGTTTCCTGAACTTTGATCCCATTGCACATTTATACGAATCACCGGAAGCCGCCGCCCATATGATCAAAAACACCGTAAAAAATAAATTAGGCTTTACCGTTAATATCGGCATTGCTCCGAATAAACTGCTTGCTAAAATGGCCAGCGATTTTCAGAAGCCGGATCGGGTCCACACATTATATAAAGAGGAAATCCCACAAAAAATGTGGCCCCTCCCAGTCGGTGACCTCTACATGGTAGGTAAATCCAGCGTTCACCGCCTGGAACAACTGGGCATACGAACAATTGGTGAACTGGCTAACACAGATGTAAACTTTTTAATTGCCCACTTCAAAAGCCACGGCCAGCAAATGTGGAATCATGCCAATGGTATCGGCAGCGACCACGTAGACAGTTCCGCCCGGGAAGCGAAAGGAATCGGCAATTCCACTACGCTGCGGGAAGATGCCACCACTTCCCAGGCAGCAAAGCAGATTCTTTTGCACCTGGCCGAAAGTGTCTCCCGGCGCCTTCGCACAGCAGGACAGATAGCCGGCTCCATTACTGTGGAAATCCGTTACAACACCTTTGAGAATACGTCCCACCAAACCACCCTGCCCAGTCATACCAATGCTACCAATACCATCTACGAATGTGCCTGCCAGCTTTTCGACGAATTCTGGGATAAACGCCCAATTCGCCTGCTGGGCATCCGCACAACAAAACTGCTGGAAAAGGGCGCCCCCGTTCAGTTGTCCCTCTTTGACCTTCCCTCTTCTAACATGGGAAAAAAAACCACTGTTCCAACAACTGTTGATAAGGGCAAAGTGCCTGCTTTCTCAGCCACCACCGAAGAACGCCGTCAGAAACTAGATCATGCTATTGACACCATAAGAAAAAAGTACGGAAATGAAGCCGTCATACGCGGCAGTTTCCTAAGAAAGGACTAAATTATGGAATTGATGTATGTGGCGAAAATGGTGAGTACCACACAGTCGTTCTGGACGGACCACTTTTTTCTAAAAGCATTGCGTATCAAATCGGCAACATCCATGAATTCCCGAACATAAAAGCAATCGATATTCATTTGTAAACAGCAAAACGCCCCTCCAACTACCTCCCGTCCTCAAAGTGCAGCAAAATGTGTCTTGGGGCAAGGGCTTGGCATAGGTTTGCGTAACCAGTGTATTTCGCTGTTATTCTCTAAGTAAAAAAGAACGAAAATTGTAGGGTTCAATTCGTATTCAATCCGTATCCTGATGGATACGCATTTCAGACGAATTCAAAATGCGCTTTGGAAAGCACATTTTGCCCTACAATTTTCGTTCTTTTTTACTAAGAGAATAATCAACTCATACAATGGTTACGCAACCTATGCCAAGCCCTCGCCCCAAGACACATTTTGCTGCTAACCCACCTAGCACTTCTCATACCCATGCGCCTCCTCCAACATCTTATCCTTAACTTTCATCAGTCGAATTTGGCTACTCCTCTCATTCTCATCCAATTTCATCGTAATAAACTTAATACTCTTCTTCGTCTCCGGAATAATCACATGCTCCAGCGCATTCACCCTGCGCCTCGTCCTCTCAATCTCCGAAGCCATCATCTGACAAGATTTCTCCATCTCTGCCAATTTAATCATATCCGGCAAAATATCCGCAAGCGACTTGACCGCCCCATCAAGATCCGCCGAAGTAAACGCAAATCCATAAGAATAAATATCATTTGCATCCGCCGTCCTGGTCCGATAATCAAAAACCGGAATATCAACACTCATCACATTCTTCTTCGCCGGTTCCAGATAAACCTCCTGCTTCGGCGCCATTAATGCCGTATGCAGTGCCTCCTCCGACATCCCAGCCTTAGCAATAACAAAATTCCTGTTCGCCGACAAAATCCCCGCTTCCACCTTCCTGCGAAGTTCCATATTCTCTCTTACCAGAATCAAAAACTGCCGCATCAGCTCATCACGCTTATCTTTCAAAAGCTTATGTCCTCTTGTCGCCGTTACCAGCTTCTTCTTTAGACGAGTCAGCTCCATTCGGGTTGGATTCACCTGAGTAGATGCCAAACGCAGTCACATCCTTTCCTAATTGCAGGCCGTATGGCCATAATGGTATACTGTAAGTATTTCCTAATTGCAGGCCGTATGGCCATATTCTACTCCCGATAGTCAAATACCCCGCCGCAAGCTGCAGGGTATTTGACCCTCGCGGCATTCGCCAAATTCAGAAATGCAAGCATTTCTGAGCCTGGCTCATTGCTCGCGGAAATAAAGATCAAGGAATTTATCATCAATACGTTTCAATTCACTTCTCGGCAGAATAGACAACAACTTCCACCCAATATTCAAAGTGTCTTCAATATCCCGATCCACCATATACCCTTGAGAAATATACTCCTCTTCAAAAGCATCTGCAAACTTAGCATAAATCAAGTCAATATCCGAAAGCGCCGCCTCACCCAGAATAACCATCAATTCTTTCGCTTCCTTCCCACGGGCATATGCCGCAAAAAGCTGGTTCATAGTATTCGAATGATCCGCCCGCGTCTTCCCATCACCAATTCCCTTATCTTTTAAGCGGGAAAGAGATGGCAGCACATCAATCGGCGGCAACACACCTTTACGATACAACTCACGGCTCAAGATAATCTGCCCTTCTGTAATATACCCGGTAAGGTCAGGAATCGGATGAGTCTTATCATCCTCCGGCATCGTCAAAATCGGAATCATCGTAATACTTCCACTCTTGCCATGCTGACGCCCGGCTCTTTCATACAGCGAAGCCAAGTCGGTATACATATACCCGGGATAACCACGACGCCCCGGCACCTCCTTACGGGCAGCCGACACCTCACGTAATGCATCCGCATAATTGGTAATATCCGTCATGATAACCAACACATGCATATTTTTCTCAAAAGCAAGGTATTCCGCCGCCGTCAGCGCCATACGAGGTGTGGAAATACGTTCAACCGCCGGATCATTTGCCAGATTGATAAATAAGACAGTACGTTCTATCGCACCCGTCTCCTTAAAACTTTCAATAAAAAAATCAGCTTCTTCAAAGGTAATTCCCATCGCCGCAAACACAACGGCAAATGCTTCATTTGTTCCCCGCACCTTTGCCTGCCTTGCAATCTGCGCTGCCAGATTCGCATGAGGTAATCCAGATGCCGAGAAAATCGGCAGCTTTTGCCCACGAACCAACGTATTCAATCCGTCAATTGCCGAAACCCCCGTCTGAATAAACTCCTCCGGATAGGTTCTCGCCGCCGGATTCATCGGCAGTCCATTAATATCTTTACGGGCCTCGGGCAAAATCTCCGGTCCATCATCAATCGGCCGTCCCAGACCATCGAATACCCGCCCCAGCATATCTTCCGACACCCCAAGCTCCATACTCCGACCTAAAAAACGCACCTTACTATTCGATAAGTTAATACCAGTTGAACTCTCAAAAAGCTGAACCAGCGCATTGTTTCCGTTAATCTCCAGCACCTTACAGCGGCGTACCTCACCACTTGCCAGCTCAATTTCCCCCAGTTCATCATATGTTACATTCTCAACGCCTTTAACCAGCATCAGAGGACCTGCAACTTCCTGTATGGTTCGATACTCTTTCGGCATTAGTAGTCCTCCTTCCCAACCAGCCTGGCGATTTCTGTGCTTAATTCATCACTGATCTGCTTATATTCACTCTCAAGAGACTCCTCCAGTGTATATTTGAAACGACCAATTCTTTCACGAACCACCATTTTCAGCAACGCATTAATATCACTTCCCTGATCCAGTGCCGCTTTTGATTCCTCATAGTATGCCAGCACCAGTTTCATCATTAGAAGCTGCTTATTAAGCGACGTATAAGTATCAATCTCATGGAAAGAATTCTGGTGCAGGAAATCCTCTCGAATCGAACGGGCCGCTTCCATCTTCAGGCGGTCACCTGCCGATAGCGCATCCATTCCTACCATCTTAACGATTTCTTCCAGTTCTGCTTCCTCCTGCAGAAGTCCCATTAACTTCTGCCGCAATTGCATCCACTGCGGTGATACACTTTGATCAAACCAGCCTTTTAAATTATCCAAATACAGTGAATAACTATTCAGCCAGTTGATAGCTGGGAAATGACGTTTGTATGCCAATGCCGAATCCAGACCCCAGAATACCTTGACAATCCGAAGTGTCGCCTGAGATACCGGCTCTGAGATATCTCCACCCGGTGGAGACACCGCACCAATTACAGACAGCGTTCCCTGTCTGCCTTCCTTTCCTAACGTAACCACCTGCCCAGCTCTTTCATAGAACTGCGCCAGACGGCTGCCAAGATATGCGGGGTAACCTTCCTCACCCGGCATTTCTTCCAATCGCCCTGACATCTCACGAAGGGCTTCTGCCCAGCGGGATGTAGAGTCAGCCATTAAGGCTACGGAATAGCCCATATCGCGGAAATACTCCGCAATGGTGATACCCGTGTAAATAGAAGCTTCACGAGCAGCCACCGGCATATCCGATGTATTGGCTATCAAAACCGTTCTCTCCATGAGCGAATGTCCTGTTTTCGGATCTTTCAATTCGGGAAATTCATTCAGAACATCCGTCATCTCATTACCACGCTCACCGCAGCCAATATAGACTACGATATCGGCTTCAGCCCATTTTGCCAGCTGATGCTGAATTACGGTTTTGCCACTTCCGAAGGGGCCCGGGACGGCCGCGACACCGCCACGGGCAATTGGGAAAAATGTATCTACTACACGCTGCCCAGTTACAAGGGGCTGGGTCGGCGGTAGTTTCACTTTATATGGCCTGCCTTTACGGACCGGCCATTCTTGCATCAGAGTAACCTGGCGGTCACCCTGGGATGTTGCAATCACTGCAACCACCTCTTCTACGGTAAATTCACCTTCTTTAATGTCCTTTACCGTACCAATTATATTATAGGGAACCATAATCCTCTGCGTGACGATGGCAGTTTCCTGCACTGTCCCAATAATATCACCGGCAATAACCTCATCACCGACTTTTACACAAGGATTAAACTTCCACTTTCTGTCTCGCTTAAGCGACGGAACTTCCACACCACGCTGCAGGTTATTACCTGAAATCTTCATGATGTCATCAAGGGGACGCTGAATTCCGTCATAAATACTGGATATCAGTCCCGGCCCCAATTCTACTGACAGGGGAACTTCCATCGACTCCACCGGTTCACCCGGTCCCAGGCCAGACGTTTCTTCATAAACCTGGATTGAAGCCTCATCGCCGTGCATCTCTATAATTTCTCCGATCAGACGCTGATCACTAACGCGGACTACGTCGAACATATTCGCTTCCCGCATACCTTCAGCGATAACCAGAGGACCCGCTACTTTCTTAATAGTGCCTTTGTTCATTCGGCCCATCACCTCCTACTGATTGCTAAAAAGAATATCGGAACCAACCGCCTGTTCAACAGTATGCTTTACACCTTCGATACCATCATTGGTATTTCCTGCTACACCCGGTATCTGAATAATGGTCGGAAGTATCTGTTCCCGATATTTTTCTATCTCTGATTTCAGTTGAACTGCAAGGGCTTCTGTAATATAGATAACACCATATTTTTCGCCCAGTGTCAACTGTTTTAATTTTTTTTCACCTTCTTCGGGGGTAGATACCGGAAATGTTTCCAGTCCCAGTGTCCCAAATCCGAAGATACTGTCATGTGCACCGATCACTGCAATTCTATACATACATTTCCCTGATCCTTTCCCGGATTGAATCTTCCGGCAAATCATTCTGCTTGCCGGTCAGGATAATTCTTACCGTCTTGATTTCATTTTCTCTGGCTATTATATATGCAAACAGCGGTCCCGCTGTAAATGGTTGGTAACGCTGAGGCTGGATCGTATGGATAATCCGGTTGTCACACCATCTTTCAAAGGCCGATGGTGATTCTTTTAAAGCCTCTGCCCCTTCTTTATATTCCGTTACCACCAGATATTCACAGATTCCCTCGATGCCCTTTGACGCTGCCACAGCCAGTGCATTGACATCCAGGCTGCCACACTTTACCATCGCCCGTTTCATGAAATCCACTGACTTTCCGGTCGCCGCACAGCGTACCGCTACTTTTATATCTGCTACCGCAACCATCGATTCGGCATACTGTCTGATAATATCCAGCTGGGATGCTTTACCGGCTTCTATAATTGCTGCCAATGCCGCGGTATCGACAATCACATCACACAACTGTCCATCTCTTGAATGCAGCATTGCTTCATAAGCTTCCTGAGCCGCCTCGCGCATGAACTGGGGCAGTTCCATAAAATCTTTTTCACGGATAATCCGCATCATTTCATCCTGCCCAATCTCACAGTCCTGATAAAAGATGTGGGCATTCGTTTCCTGAGTACATATCTCTTTAATGGCCGCTTTCAGATTGTGGAACAGATTCGGATAGGACAGCACATCAAAAATATGCATATTGACCTTTAATTCCCGCATTGTTTCCCATATCTTTTCCCGCTCACGGATCAGAATATGTTCACCACTTAATGAAACACCGCTCTCACCCCAGCCCTTTTCCTGCAGCAGTGCCAGACAGCTTTCATAGGATTTACATGCCATCAGTTGTTCTATCACGCTTGCCGAAAACAACGCGGTTTCCAGGGCACGAATACGTGCAACCGCATAGGTATAATCAATATCAGCCATAGTAACCCTCCTTCTGCGGTTTTATAATAACCTATCTGCTGCCTTTTGCTCCTGGGAGAACAGCAGTTTATTGGCCAGATCCTGCAGTACTTCTTTTCTGGCATCAAACACTGCCTTTAATGTGCAATTTTCTTCGATTCCTCCATACACCAGGATGAATCCGTTCTCAATCGCTTTTGGTTCCTGCTTTAGTATAAGGGTTCCTCCGTTAGCCAAAGCCGCATTATGAATGGTTTCGTCAAATCCCTGTGGTATCCGCGAAAGATCTTTTTGTGAAAAATAAATCTCGCCTTCTTTCGGCAGGGCAAATTTGTGAAGCATCTTTTCGATAAACGCAAAATATTTCCCTGGCTCCTCTGCCGCTAATGACTGATACGCGTTCTCAATCACCTGCGCGATAATTTCCTGTTTTGCCTTCAATATTGCCGTTCTTCTTTGAAAATCAGCAGAAGATGTTATTCTTTCATGGTAACTCTTAATGTCCCCACGGGATTTTTCTGCGATTTCCATGCACAGCGCTTCAGCCTGATTCTGGCCTTCTTTCAGAAGTTCCTGGGCTTTTTCCTGGGCCTCATTGATTACCTGAGACTCATAAGCTTGTGCATCTGCTGCTATCTGGCCAATAATTTTATCTAATCCCGCCATATCTTAACTCTCCTTTTCCTTCTTTTTAGCATGGCCATGAGGTATGCCCCAGGGCACCCTCTCTTTCATCTACGATGGAATTCACCTTGTACTCGAAGAGTGTTTTCTTATACCGGAATTCCAAACACTGCCAGGATGGATACCAGTAATGCAAGAATTGCATAGGTCTCTACCATGGCCGGAAACAGCATCGCTTTACCAAACTGATCCGGCTTCTTCGCAACAATGCCGATCGCTGCTGCCGAAGTTTTACCCTGATGCCTTGCAGAGATTAAGCCAACCACCGCAATCGGCAAACATGCACACAAAATCAGCAACCCTGTCTCAATACTCAAATCTACCGGTGTGCCGCCCAAAAGCCCCAGCTTCGGAAGGGTAATAAATGCTACCAGCAAGCCGTAGATACCCTGTGTACCCGGCAGCAGCTGAATGATCAAAACCTTAGCAAATTTAGACGGGTCCTCGGTTACAACTCCGGATGCTGCCTGACCGGCAATACCTACACCGTATGCTGAACCCATTCCCGGCAATACAACTGCCAGTACAACACCAAATAATGCCCAAACAATTCCACTCATAAATAGTTCTCCTCCTTAATATCTACATACTTTGTATTTTCTTTAAAGGGTTTAAATTCCCTGCCTCCGCCTTCATAGAATTTTCCAAAAAACTCCACATATTGAAGACGGCAGGTATGCACATAGGCACCTAATAAATTAATCGCTATGCCAAATGTATGACCGATGATAAATACCAGGACAAACAAGATCAATCCCAAGATCCCACTGCCTGCCATGCTTCCCATTTTATTAAACACTGATGCAATTACCCCTGTCGCTAATCCAAGTGCCAGCAATCGGGAATAAGAAAGGATATCACTCAACCAACCGGTCAGATTATATAAGTCATACGCTCCTAAAGCAATTCGCTTGCCAATACTCTTCGATGACCGCCCGGACATCAGCAGAATACCTAATGCACCCACAATGGCAAAAACCTTGCCCAACAGATTCACTGCCGCCGGAAAGACAATTTCCATATTGGAAATCGATCGGAATATAGATGATGGCAAAAGCATGATCAAAAGCCCGAACAACAGTAAATACCACAATACCACATCACATAGGAAGTCCATATACTTCTTATCCCGGATACACATATACCCTTTCATGCCAAGTCCGGTCAGCAGATGAATTACCCCGAACAGCATGGAGTAGATCAGCATCCTGGTTGGATCATTCAACGGATCAAACCAAACGGGCGGAATAAGACTCTGCCCTTCTGCAAGTTCCACTCCCAAGAATGTGGTTGCAAATACATCAATGGCATCACCAAAATATCCACCAAACATAATTCCCCAAAACAAGGTAGAAACCCCACACCAGAAAAACAGTGTGATCGATTTTCTCATGCTGATCCCCATTCCGGGGAATTTATAAAGCATCAAACCACAGGCAATCATCACAATCAATCCATACGCTGCGTCTGATAACATCAGACCAAACAAAAACACATAGAAAAATGACATTACCGCCGTCGGATCGATCTCTCCTTTTCCCGGAAGTCCGAATGCAGCCAAAACACCTTCCGCTGATTCAGAAAACTTATTATTCTTCAAAAGAACCGGAGCTTCTTCCTCAACCTTTATGTCCTCCAGCTCCACCATCGCCCCAAAGCGTTCAACTAAATCATCTGCCACTTTTTGTGCATCTTTTTCCGGCACATAGCCACTGATTAAAAATGTATTATGGGTTTGCGGCAAAGTTCCAAGCAACTGATACTTTTCAGCCCGCATGCGGTAATAGTCCGAAAGAATCTTCAAATACTCCCGTTCTCTTGCCATTCCCCTGATTTCCACTTCCAGATCTTGAATTCTAGTCTGGATTTCCTTTATATTCTGTTCAATTCTGACTTTAACATCCGCTGGCTTTTCCTTGGTAAAGTAAGCTGGCTTGGCAAATCCAAAGCTGCGAAGCGCTTCTTCCACTTCACCTGCCTGAGTTTTCAGGCAGGCAACTGCCAGGTAGGTGTAATCCCGACTGGAAGAAACAATCTCGACGTCCACTGCCTCTGCTTCCGGGGCCTTTTCTGCCAGCATTGCATAAACTCCCGCCAGCGAAACCTCTTCCGGAAGAGTTCCCAGCAGCACGACCGTCAATCTGGTGCCGCGATAGTTCATCGGAATATCCAGGGGCAGCCAAGGGATCAATACCTCCATCTGATTCTCCAGTTTAATAATCTCTGCCCTTTGCTCTGCAATCTCTTTCTCCAGTTCTATAATCCGATTAGCTATGATTATATAAGTATCCTGCATTTTCACAATCTTATCATAATCCATTTTATCAATTAAGGGTTTACCTGCCAAACCTGCAAACATGGATGCTTTTATCGGCTCATACTTTTCCAGGATCTCTACCGCACGCTCAGTCAGATTGGTATGCTTTTCAAAAGTTACCTTCGCACCGGACGTATCCATATTATGAAGAAAATCATCTTCTTCCCAATCCATATTCGGCTCCAGGGTACCCAAATACTGCAGCCGTTCCAGTATTGCTTTTCGATTCTTTTTCAAACCGCAGATATTGATTCTTTGCATCTTCAATACTGCCATCTGCACATCCCTCCTTATCGCCTCTTAAAACACGTCAACATAGTTGTGAAACCAAAACCTTGATTGTCTCCTCCTCTTTATGAAACGCATTTGCTCTTAATCTTTCTATTTCCTGATCCACTTTCTGAATGGCGTCATCAAGTTGCTGTTCGCCTTCCCTTTTTGCCTTTTCCATCGCTGCCCTTGCCTGCTCCTTAGCCTGCCCTACGCTCCGCTCAGTCACAAGAACCGCATCTGCCTTCGCCTTCTCTATGATCGCCTCTGCCTGTTCCTTAGCATTTTTCCGCTTCTTTGCCGCATCTTGTTCAGCCTTCTTAACTTGATTTATCGTTGTCTCCAACACGCTGTCACCATCCTCTCCTTTCGACTTGTCAGCCATATAATTTACCTCGCACACACCCGAAAGCTATCCCTCAATATTCTTTCTTAACAAAAAATATACACTTCATCGGAAACCTTGTCAAGAAATTAACGGGAACTTTTTATACTTTTTGCTCTTTTTATTTATTTTTTTTGATAAAATTAAACAAACATCTTCTTCCCTATTATATATTACCTACTCTTACAATACTATCCATGTTATTATCGTTACTGTTCACCTTCAAGATAGACAGCTCTTTTCACTCCCTAACACACAAAAATATTATATGCAACATATAAATTATAATTCTCTTATATTTTATTTATATTTTTTAGACTTTCTTAAGTGGGATGACATATTCTGGACACATTTTCACTCTATAATAGATATTAGATAGTAATTAACCACTCACTATCTCCCCCCTCATAATGTAAAAAAAGAACCACCCACCGTGGTTCTTTTTTTTGCTCCCTTTTACATTGCCGCAGGAAAAAATAAAACAATTATTCCACTTTCTAATAATTTATTTATATTTTTTATTTTTTCTTAAGTGGGATGACATACTCTGGTCACATTTTCACTCTATAATAGATATTGGATAGTAATTAACCACTCACTATCTCCCCCCTCATAATGTAAAAAAGAACCGCTGGCAGCGGTTCTTTTTTGTTATTTTACAGACCAGTCTTCTCAGCAATATATTTCCTTGCCTTGACAGCATATTCTAACGGATTCGCTTTCGCCGGATCCTGCTCCGCCTCTACCAGAATATAACCTTCATATCCAGATTTCTCAACAATATCAAATAATGGTTCAAAGTCTACATCACCATCACCCGGAACAGTGAATACACCGTTGCGTACACCTTTTAAGAAACTCCAGCACTCTGCTTTGGATTTCTCAGCCATTTCTTTACGAACATCCTTGACGTGGATATGTCTTGTTCTGTCAATGTATTTGCCAAGAACTTTTGCAGGGTCAATACCTGCGAATGTACAGTGTCCACTGTCGAATAACAGAAATACATATTCAGGATCTACACTGTCCATGAAACGATCGATTTCATCTTCAGTCTGAACAACCGTACCCATGTGGTGATGGAAAGTCAGAATCATGCCTTTATCCTTAGCAACTTTACCAAGCTTGTTAAGACCTTCTACAAATACTTTCCACTCATCATCGTTCATCACGTATTTGCCTTCCCATACCGGCTGATCCATGATTCCCTGGATACTGTGACTCTGTTCGGAAACACCGATAACTTTAGATCCGACTGCTTTTAAGAAATCAAGCTCTTTGATAAACTCAGCTTCTACTTCTTCGTATGGTTTTGTGATCAGGAAAGATGAGAACCAACGGTTGCAGATGGTTAAGCCTCTTAAATCCAGGGCTTTCTTCAGTTCTACAACATCTGAAGGGTATTTGTTACCTACTTCACAACCTGTAAAACCTGCTAATGCCATTTCACTTACACACTGCTGAAAGGTGTTCTCAGCACCCAAATCCGGCATATCATCATTAGTCCAACCGATCGGTGCGATACCTAATTTCACTTTGTTCTTGTCCAACATACATTTTTCTCCTTATCCTGCTTAGAATTATGCGTAGTATTTAGCAACAAATGCTTTTGTCACCTCGGCAGCTTTTTTGATGTTTTCCTCATGATCCATTGCATAGTATTCCGGACGGAATTCTTCAATCGTACATACACCATCAAATCCGATTTCTTTTAAGGCATTCGCGATACCTTCATGATCTACCACACCTTCTCCCGGCCACAGACGTTTGTCATCGCCACAAGATCCAATCGGGAGATCTTCACAATCGTTCAGATGATACACGAAAATCTTGCTTGGATCAGCATTCTTAATGTCTTCCAGCTTTGATCCCATTTCATGGAAATGGAATGTATCCAGAGTAACACCTACATTCGGAAGATCAACCGCTTTAACTACATCATATGCGGTACCAAACTGATTGATAGAGCAGGTAGGAACACCACAGAACTCTAAGGAAATCCTAATGTCCGGACCAACTTTTTCGGCCATATAACGCAGTCTCTTTACTGCTTCTTCTTTGATGTCAGAAACCGACTTATCAAGTCCAACATTAAAACTTGGAACAGCAATCAACATGTTCATTCCGATTGCCCGGCAAACTTCCTTGATCCAATCCAAATGCCAGTCAGTTGCCAGTTCCTCATATGGATTCAACTGATTAAAGAATTCCAAAGTATTATATGCCCAAGGTTTAATATTATGGTTCTTAAACCATTCTCCAAGTTCCTCCAATGTGTGTCCTTCTGCTATGTATTTTGCAATACAATCATAGCGGATTTCAAAGTAATCAAATCCGTATTTTTCACACATTTCCAAATCTGCCATTAAAGATTGTCCTTTGCATTTCAGCGCTGTTGCTTCATTAAACCCGATTTTCATTGTAATACCTCCTGTGTTTACGCTCTGCTACTGCCGCTTCCTGCCTATACTGCTTTTTGATCACGCATGTATTTATTATAAAATTTTCCAGACTTTTACGCAACTGTTTTTCTTCAAAAACAACTGTAAAGCTACTTATTTTTCAGCATTCTTCGTCAGTGCCCGCTTTATTCTATTATCTAGAATTATATCATTGCGTGCACGAGTACGCAATAGCCTAAATAGATAATTTTAATAATTATTTTTTATTAAATTTGCCTATTCTTTATACCGAAAATTGCCCCATTACAGAAGCCTGTACCTTACTTTCAAATAAAATTGCATGACCGTTCACATCACTCTCCATCTTTTCAACCCAAATGGAAACCTCCGGTTTACCAGCAATCCCACGTCGTTTAGCCAATTCACGCACCTGCCTTTTGACCAATCCTTTGGCATACTCCTCCGCTTCCTCATAGCCCCGAAACAAGTGCTGCCGGGTTCCTTCAAACACAGAGAATCCATTGAATACCATGCCTTTATAGTCAGCCACAATCTTTACCTGTACCCTGGCAACAATCTGCCCGGCGATCGCTCCTAATGCATTCGCTACCGATGCCTCCCGGGGAATCACAGCTTTTGTCCCCAACAGCCTGGCTACTCGCGGCAGGAAGATGTGGATTGGTGCTCCTACTCCTATCAGGGGAATTTCCGTTGACAAGGTCGTTTGCAACAATGGATTGGTCTTGGCACTCTTGGCATCTTCATAAGACCACTCAATAAATTTGCGAATATTTTTATCCTGCAGAATCTTTCCTCTTTTCGGATATTTCTGCTGCAGGAGAATTCTGGCAATATTGCAGTACATCTTCTTTACCACCAAGTCATAAACCGCATCCGGTACCTCTTCAGGGGTCTCTTTAATATTATTTGCCAAAAAATAGATTGCCTCTTGCGCTGCGTCCGATTCATAAATCGGGAAGTCGCCTTTGATAATCATCATATCGGTAGGTGTAAGACCGCTTTTCATTAAAATTCCTTCTTCTTCCAGACGCTGCACCGGCAGGGAATACATATCCTGGCCAACCATCTTCGCCAGTTCTTCCATCAGCAGCGGTCCCCGCTTCAAAGCAGCACAAATCCGCTGTTCCGCTCCCGTGTATTGCTTCAGTCCAGCTATATCTCTTTGCAGTACATAAAATTCATGCAGCCATTTTGTATGGGTCTTCACCTGATTGTTCAGCTTTTTCAGCTTGTCCATAACTTCCGGATATTCATTTGCCAGAAGCGACAATGGGATAACTCTTTGGGTATCCACATAGAGCTTGCCTTTCTTAAAACGAACTGCACTGTCTCCGCCCAGGCCAAAAGTATCTACATACAATCCCTTTACCATGGTCTGCCATTTACCAATGGAGACTCCTTTTTCTTCCATAACCGGACTTTTATCTTTAATCAGAGCAATATCCGTGGTCGTACCGCCCATATCCACGATAACGGCATTCCTTTCGCCGGCAAGGGCACCACCCCCGATAACACTGGCTGCCGGTCCTGACAGCAGGGTTTCTACCGGGCTTTCCTTGGTCACATGTTCAGACATCAGGCTTCCATCACTTCTGACAATTGCTATCGGAAGATCCAGTTTTCTTTGTGCCATTACACTTTTAACTGCTCTTAAGAATTCTTCAATCAACGGAATCAACCGGGCATTCAGTAAGGTGCCGGCTCCACGTTTTAACACATCCACTTCATCAAACATATCATATGCTACAGTAATCGGTACTCCTAACTGCTTTTCCAGAATCTGTTTTGCTTCTTTTTCAAATCTTCCGCCGTTGGCATAAGGAAACATCTGCACCACACCAACACTTGCGCATTCTGAGAATTCCTCCGGAATCAGCCGGGCAAATGCTTTCCAGTCAGGGTCCTTCGCTTCTTTGAAAATCTTTTCCGGCTTTCCGTCAATCACCACTAATTGACTTAAGTCATGAAAACCATAAGATGCATAAGTACCTCCTGAATTTTCCATAAAGGTTTTATCAATTCCAATCATCAACAGCTTCGCTCTGCTGCCTTTGTTCTCCACACAGGCATTAGTTGCCAGCGTGGTGGAAAGCCCCAGCATTTTTGCCTGGGCTATATATTTTTCATCCAATGTATCAAGAGCATTAGCGATGCCAACTGCCAAATTTTCTTTGGTTGTCAATGCTTTTCCTGAAGAAAGAACCTGATCTGACTCCATATCATAAATGACCGCATCGGTATAAGTTCCACCGGTGTCAATTCCTATTCCTATCATACTTTGCACCTCACAGGTAACGAACGATGTTGTATTTCGTCCGGATGATAATATCTGTATATTCAAATTCCTTTTCCGGACTTTTCCCATCAAATAGCAACCGGAATAAAATCATAATTGGTTCAAAGCCCTGGATATATGGCTCCTCTTCCAGTAAAAAACTTACTTGTTTTTGCATCAATTCGGTTCTGGCATCGCCAAGAATATCACATGCAATAACTTTTACATCCCGATCAGGGAAATGCTCCCGCAAAGCGCGGCACACCCCGATTTCAGCATGTGATGAGATAAAAATCGCCCGCAGATCAAGATTTTCGGACATAAACTGCTTGGCAATCAGCTCTGCCATTTTATCATTGTTAAAAGTATACCTGGGCTCGAGCACCGTCAGCTCAGGACATATTACTTCCATCTCCTGCATAAAACCGATCACACGACCTGTTACACTGGGATTCCCCGGATATCCGGATACAACCGCAATGCTTCCTTTTTCCTGAATAATCTCCTTCATCAAACCAGCTGCAGTTTTTCCGCATTCAATGGAATTCTGTCCCACATAGCAAAGACGTTTGGTCTCCGGAAGATCCGTATTCAAAGTAACAATTGGAATATTATACTCGTCCACAAAGCGGTCAATCATCTTTTGCAGTTCCTGATCTTGCATCGGATTGATCGCTATCGCATAAACATCCTCAGCCCTCAACTCTTCCATTGCCCGAATCGTCTTTTGCGCATCACTGTCAGCTATCTGCTTTACCAGAACAGTCCCACCCATGTACTCAACTTCATCTTTCGCACTCTCAATTCCTTTAATCACTTCCTGAATAAAGGGCGTCGAAGCTTCCTGAACAATGGCGCCAATACGAACAGAGCGCTTTGCCATAGCCAACGCTCTGCCGGCACGATTCGGCCGATAACCCATCTCTTCGGCTATATGCTTAATTTCTTCCGCAAGTTCAGCACGAATCCTTCCCCTGTTATTCAAAGCCCGGTCCACTGTTCCCCTGGACACTCCAGCCCGTTCTGCAATTTGTTGTAATGTTACCGCCATAACGACTTCCCATCCTTAAACACTTTTGTAGTTGTTCAAAATTATACATTTTTTTCTTTTGTAAGTCAAACGTTACAGTTCAACCTTGTACTATTCCTGTTACCGTTCAGCCATGCAAATTATAATGATATATACAATTAAATTCTTTTAAATGGCGATTCTATAGCCTCTATAAAATTAAGAAACAGAATTGATTGATCAAACCAATTCTGTTTCTTGTTTTCGTTATTATAAAATTCATGTAGGTTTCAGTCAGCCAGATGAAAAAAGTGTAGAGCTTACAGGTATGAAACCGGTTGTGTTGTATGTATAATTATAATAAGATTATTTCATGATATTTACATTATACAATTTAACGGAGAAATGTGGTAGATTTTTGCCATCTTTAAACGGATCGAGGTTTCATCACTTGCAAGAGTGATGAAACCTCGATCCGTTAGAGCCATTTCTTTCCCGACAGCCCCATTTCTGACTAAATCAGGATTGCCCCTTTTTATAATGAAGCAGCCTCTTCATCTATGATGACCGTCAGGTCAGGATGCATCCGCAAAATAGAGGCGGGGATATTACGGTTTACTTTGCCATGAATAAATTCCTTCATAATTTTTGCTTTTCTTGTTCCATTGGCAATTAATATTAATCGTTTTGCAGACATGATACTTCTTGGACCCATCGTAATATAATAATCCGGGATATCTTCTTCTTTAGCAAAATGTCCTTTTATTCTATCCTTTAGGCGCTCATCGCAGTCAACTTTGGAGGTGAAATCCTCAAATGACGTTGTGCCGGGCAAGTTTCCGCAATAATGACCATCTGCGCCAATGCCTAATAAAATAGCATCCAGTCCCCCGTCGTTTGCCAATCGTTCATCCTGATTCTGGTAATTGTTTTCATCTAATGGATGAATTTGTGCTGCCGGAATATTGGCAGGTATAAAAAATAAATTTTGTAAATCACGCATTGTGATTCCTGCTGTTTTTGTCACTTTGAAGGGGATTTCATCAAAATTATAATAGTGTACGTGATTTAAATAATCCTTCTCCTTCACTTTGGGTACCAGATATTTATACACTGCCTCAGGTGTTTTGCCGGCAGTGATAGCAATGTTCATCCGGTTTTGCTTCGATAGCATTAAACCTAATAAATATTCTGCTGTTAACTTTCCCAATTCTTCATAATTTCTTGTTACAATAATCTTCATTTTCTTCCTCCTTAAGATATAATTGTCATGATTTTTTCATTACTGCGAATTTTCCCGCCAGGCGATTCAGTGACGACTGTGAGATAATCATTTGTGTTTAAAACAATCATTAAAATTGTCATATCATAGCCGTCCTTATTTATTTTATCGAGATCAAATGACAAGATTTTATCCCCAACAGAAACCTTATCCCCTTCTTTGACGTATGCATCAAAGTATTTCCCTTCAAGCTCAACAGTATTAATGCCAACATGAATAAGCAGTTCTACATTGTTATCAGAAACAATTCCAATGGCATGTTTTGTTTTAAAAACAGTATTAATGACTCCGTTTACAGGTGAATAAACAATTTCTTCACTAGGTAAAATCGCAACACCTTCACCCATTATTTTTGATGCAAATGTTTGATCCGGAACATTCTCAACAGGATATATTTCGCCGGAAACAGGACTGAAAATCTCATGAATTTCTTTATCTTTTGCGATTTTTTTTTCAGCAGTTTCTTCTCTATTGGCTATTTCCTCATCGGCTATACTTTCTTTCTCGGAAAGAGCTTTTCCTAAAATATAAGTAATCACAAATGTTGCACCCAAGGTAACGATAAGGCTTGTAAAAAATCCAAATGAAGTTTGACCCAAGTAGGCAGGAATCGATAAAATACTGGGCATTACAGGTGCATATGCACGGGCATTTAATACTGCCCCTACAGCAGCACCAATTCCGCCACCCAATGAGGCGCCAATAAATGCCGATTTATATTTGACTAATACTGCATAAAGTGCAGGTTCAGTGATACCTAAATAGCCAGATATAGTTGATGAAAGGGAGACCTGCTTCATTTTTTTATCTTTTACGACTAAATACATAGCGAAACATGCAGTCGCCTGAGCCATTGTACTTACAAAATTCATAGAACCTAGTGTTGAGTAGCCATAAGTTGCAATCTGCTGCTGGGTAATCGGGCGGATGGCATGATGCATACCTGTTAACACTAAAAATGGTCTTGTAGCACCAACCACGAAACCGGCAATAATAGGAGAAAAATCAATTAATTTTGTGATTCCAATGGCGATATATTCACCAATATAAAAGCCTAGCGGAGCAATGGCAACGAGCATTATTGGTATCATAATAAGCAGTGTTAACAATGGTGTGAAAATAATAGTAACCATTTCCGGAATTTTCTTTTCTAAAAAGTTATATATATATTTAAGTAACCAGACAGAAAGAATAATCGGAATAATTGAGCCACTGTAATTCATCACAGGAATTGAAATGATTCCCAACAATTTAATACTGGATACTTCTCCTGCGGCAGCCAAATTGATTAGCGTAGGATACATTAATGTCCCGGCTAATGACAGCGCGATATATTCATTTGTTTTGAATTTCTTTGCCGCACTGACTGCTAAGAGAAATGGGAAGAAGTAGAACATACAGTCAGATGCGATATTTAAAATAAAATACGCTCCGCCCTCAGCGTTAAGTAATTTCAGGCTCACGAACAAGTATAGAAAGCCTTTTAACATACCGCCACCAATAACCGGAGGTAAACTAGGGACAAGAATGGCCGTTAAAGTGTCTATTACTTTATCTACAATTGATTTCTTTTCTTCTGGATTTTTTTCAGTGTTCTGCTCCAGGTTGGGAATAATCTTAACAATTTCTTTATATATCTTACCTACTCTCCCACCAATAATGATTTGAAATTGTCCTCCCTGCTCTTGAACGCCCATGACACCTTCCAACTGCTCAACTTTCTTTTTGTCCGCCTTGCTGCCATTTTTCAAAATAAATCTTAGGCGGGTAACACAATGAGTAAGATTAGTAATATTGTTTTCTCCGCCAACCAAATCTACTATTTTTTGTGCCAATTCGTTATCTTTCATTTTTATCACCTCTCCAATCTTAATTAATTGTTTTTTTGTTGTAAAAAACCTGGCTAAAGAGAGTGGTAATGCTCTCTTTGCCAGGTAATGCCAGCCGAACTGTAACGATTCCTATGTATGCAAAACTCTATTTAAATGTAGCATTAAGTATAATTTCTCGTCATTGTTTGTGTTCCAGCCATAAAATTGATAGATAAACTGAGTAATCTTATCAACACATTCAGATTCTTCCGGATATTTTTCTTTGATTGCATAATAGAGATCTTCGTTTCCGGTATCTAAAGTTTCCTTGTTTTTCTGTCTCATTAAATAGTATCTCAGATGGACAACAAATCGCTGGAAATTAAAGGAGTCATGATCTAGTTCGATTTGAAAATGGTATTTAACAATTTGATTGATTTTCCCAATAAGTTCTGAGAACTCTAATGTATCTAAGAGTGTTTCTTGGACAAATTGTGCATTGATGAAATGAAGGGCAATAAAGGTTCCTTCTGACTCAGGTAATTGAATCTTTTTGCGGGTATTAATCAATTTTACGGCATTTCTTCCGATCGTTGCTTCATGGGGGTAAACATGCTGAATTTCCCAGGTAATAGGACTTTCGAGGATTTTTTGTTTTTCATACCGCAATAAAACATTAAGGAGGTGATCTAATAGGGTAAGGCGAATATTTTGATTCACTTGCTTGTTTAAGACGTTCTCGCCCATTTGAACAATCTCATCAATTAATTCAAGATCCTCTATAGATGCATTACCGTAAGTGCTCATAATATTTTCTAGTTCAAAGGAATCTGATGCGTAATATTTTTTCTCGATTTTAGTAGTATTGACCATATCTCCAGGATAAACCTGAAATCCAAGACCATTACCAATGAGGATGATAGAATAGCCATTTTCTTCTGAAATCACTACATTGTTATTTAATCGTTTCGTTACAATCATTGGAATCACCTCCCCCTCAACAAAAAATGACCAAAGAACAATTATAGTAACATATGCCACTATGATGAGTCTCTTGGTCATGCCTGATTTAACAGTAACGATTCCGTTGTATGTAATTTATATCACCACAGTATCACACTTTTTAAAATGTGTCAATTGAAAAAATCCTTTTATCTTTTTTCACGATAAATGATATGCGGCTGCGGCTCGATGGGGCAGGGGATTCTATGCTTTATATACCAAATCACTGCAAGATCTCGCTGTTCGAATACGTAGATTTAACGGAAAACTCCTTTTACATAGTGGACCGGAAGAGATACGAACAAAATTCGACAACACGACCGCCTATGAATGGCTCTTAGATAGCTGCAACGGAATGGTGTCGGCACAGCCTGATGTTGGATGACCCTTCTCCCTAATTACATAATTTCTAAAAAACTTTCACAATGGCGTCCTGGCAACTAAATTTCGAACTATTTCAATTTAAAAATCTTCATAGCTGAACTGTAATAATCAAGCGGCACTTACCATAAGGCAAGTGCCGCTTTTTCCCAATTGCTCCGGTATCATCCGTATCAGACGGGTCGCGAACTCCCATCCACAGATATATTTTTCAAAAACACCCTGACAAAATTAATATTTCCTTGCTTCTGTTCTTCCTTCTAATACTTCTTCCCAAGCTTTTACAACGCTTTCCTTTTCAGAAGTGGTAGCCATTCCCACATCCCACCATGCTCCATAACCATCTGTCATAGTCTTCGGAATAACTTTCAGATCAAACAGACAAGCTACTGTCTGCTTCTTAGCGTCTTCAAGTGCAGCTTTTAATTCTTCAATAGTCTTACAGGTATATGCTTTTAAGCCATATCCTTCAGCAACTTTTGCATAGTCAACCGGAATCAGGTCACCGCAAGGTTTATTTCCTTCCCGATAGCGGAATTCTGTTGCCAGACTGCCTACCCCATGTGTCATCTGCAGGTTATTGATACAGCCAAATCCACAGTTATCGAATACCAGGATGTTAACTTTTTGTTTTTCCTGCATAATTGTCATAATTTCACTATGCAGCATCTGGAAGCTTGCATCACCTACAACAGCATATACTTCATTTTCCGGATCTGCCATCCTTACACCCAGAGTTGCCGCAACTTCATATCCCATACAAGAGTATCCATACTCTGCATGATATCCGCCGCGTTTGTCTGTCGTCCACATTCTCTGCAGACAGCTCGGAAGGCTTCCCCCTGCTGTAATCAGGTTAGCATCTTTATCAATTACTTCACGGATAGCTGCCAGCGCTGCTGTCTGGGTAATCTTACCACCAGTCAGTTTCACGAACTCCGGAATAGTACGAGGATCTCTGTCTTTGATGATCGGTTCAAAGTTTTCACCATATGCAATATTAGCAAGGCATTCCATTTCTTTGTTCCACTCTTCTTTTACTGCTTCAATTTCACCATTGTATCCGGATACATAACCTTTAGCTCTTAACTTCTCAGCTAATGCTTCGACTGTCACTTTTGCATCACCAACCGCTTTTACCGCATCATTTTTATATGCATGGTATTTGTTGTTGTTAATGGTAACGAATTTTACGTCCGGGTTCGCGTATAATCTCTTGGAACCGGTTGTAAAGTCGGACATTCTGCTGCCGACGGCAATAACAACATCTGCGTCTTTGGCAATTGTGTTGGAAGCCGATGTTCCGGTTACACCGATACCGCCTAAGCAGTATGGATGACTGGATTTACATCCGCTCTTTCCTGCCTGTGTTTCGCCAAATGGAATCTTGAATTCTTCGCAGAATTTTTCAACAGTTTCGCCTGCTTCTGAATATTTAACACCACCACCAACTACAATAAGTGGTTTCTTTGCATTAGCAATAATAGCTGCAACATCTTCTAATTCTTCATCAACTGCAACTGGTCTGGTAATTCTGTGTACTCTCTTTTGGAAAAAGTATTCCGGGAAATCATAAGATTCACCTTCCACGTCCTGAGAAAGAGCAATACAGCAAGCACCTGTCTCAGCAGCATCTGTCAGAACACGCATTGCATTGATCAATGCTGTCATGATGTGCTCCGGACGAGTGATGCGGTCCCAGTATTTACAAACTGGTTTGAACGCATCGTTAGTTGTTACTGCCAGGCTGTCGCTCTGCTCCAACTGCTGAAGTACCGGGTCCGGCTGCCTGGATGCAAATGTATCAGCTGGGAATACCAGTAATGGAATATTATTAACAGTAGCAGTTGCTGCTGCCGTTACCATGTTAGCAGCACCGGGTCCTACTGAAGATGCACATGGAATAATTTTTTTTCGATTATTCTGTTTTGCAAAAGCAGTTGCTACGTGGCACATTCCCTGCTCATTTCTTCCCTGCATTACTTTTAACTGCCCTGGGTCAATGTCCAGTGCCTCACCTAAACCAACTGCAATACCATGACCAAAGATGGTAAAGAATCCTTCTACGAATTTTGTTTCCTGTCCATCCTGGCTTACATACTGATTATCAAGGAATTTTACAATTGCCTGTGCAACTGTCATTCTTGTTGTTTTTGCCATTGCCTGATATCCTCCTGCTCTTGCGGCACTAGTGCACTGCACTAGCTGTCATAATGGTTTTTTGCGTGCCTTTCGACACGCGCACGTGATCAATTTCTATGCCTTCATTCTATCACTACAAACCCCTGCACGCAAGTTCTTTTTAGCGTTCATCGGATTATTTTCTATTATTCACAAAAAAAGGTATTGAGTTTGTTTCTTTTGCACAAAATGGTTTAAGGCACGCATAAGGCACGCCTCCTTTGCCGGTACGCGTGCCTTATAGATTGTATTTGGTTTTGATATTGATTTCGGTAAAAAAAGTTTTTTCTTTTGGTTCTCTTCCCCAGGCGATGTTGTCACTTAACAGCCGTATTGCCCGATACCCTTGCATGTATCCTTCCTGATCGATCAGAAAGTCAAACCATCCTTCCTTTAACGCTTTAATATTCTCCGGTACCAGATCGTACACAATGACATATGGGCGGATCTGTAAGTTCAGCTGTTCAAATGCCCGGCATACCCCTATCTGCCCGCCACAGGCAACGAATATCCCAGCCAGATCAGGAATCATGGACATAGTATTTAAGACAATCTGTTCCACTTCCTTCTCATCACCAGAACTACTCTGTACTCCCAACAATTCCATCTCCGGATAGGTTTTCTTCATCTCATCAATAAACCCCTCCACCCGAGAACTATTAACACTATTAGTAAAAAATCCAGTAATAATAAGGATTTTCCCTTCTCCTCTGGTTAGCATGGCCATCAATCCCGCAGCAGCATGTCCGCTGCGGAGGTTATCCAATCCAACAAAACATTTACGGTTCGTTCCCACAATATCCGTATTGAATGTCACCACGGAAATACCCGTTTCTTCACTCAATCGGTTCAGACGAGCCCGTACGCTGTCGCACTCCACCGGCATGATCGCCAGTCCCCTAATGCCTTCCTGCTCCAACTTATCTATCGCTTTTAACTGGTCTGCTTCACTGACTGAAGGACTGTTCTCCACCAGCAATGACATTCTTCTTTCCTTAATTTCTTTTTCAGCATCAGCAATCCCCCGATGTACCTGAACCATAAATGGAGAATCAGATAACTGGGTAATGACTCCGATCTTTATCTCAGTGCCGGCCGCCCGTGGGTCTCCTTTTTGCTTGGGCTGATAACCTAATTCTTCAGCAATCTTAAATATTCTGGCAGCCACATCAGGATTGATCCTGCCCCGGTTATTAAGCGCCCGGTCTACCGTTCCCCTGGATACACCTGCCAACTCTGCAATTTGTCTGATTGTTCCCGCCATTTTTTGGTTCTTCCTATTCATACAAATATTTTTGGTTCTCTTCGGCATCTATATTAATAGCATCAATCCACTGATATCCCGCATCAATATATGTATCATTTTCCATCCCTAGTATCGCCCGGCTGGCAGCAACTACCGTTGCATAGCCCATACCATAAGGATTCTGGCAGATCACACCATATTCTTTCCCACTCTTAATCGCCTCAATCTGCTTTGCACCAGCATCAAATCCTACCAGCTGAACTTCCTCCAGCTCATTCTTGGCCAAATAATCCAGCACTGTGATACCTGTGCCCTCACTTGTGGTAAAGCAGCCCTTTACATCCGGATTCCCCTCAAAAGCTGCCCTAAGTGATTCATTCACACTTTCTTCGGCATCCTCATAAATGGTATCTAATACACGCACATTAGGATGATTTTCTGCAATCTCATCGCGAAACCCATTCTCCCGCTTTGTACTGGTATCAGCATTCTGCAGATGCGCTACAATCTGAACCACCCCCACATCGCCAATCTTCTCGCAGAGTTTTTTGGCTGCCTGCGCGCCGGCATTATAATTATCTGTTTCACATACAGTATAGGCAAGTTCTGCACTTTTCACACCAGAATCCAAAATAATCACCGGAATCCCATTCTCCTGGGCAGTCTCAAGCTGAGCTTGTAAGGAGTTTCGGTCAATCGCTGAAATACACAATGCCTGTGGATTCTCAGCCAGCACTGCATCAATAATATTAATCTGTGTCTCTGCCGCCGCTGCATCATCCGGTCCTTCATAAGTAAGATATATTTTATCCTGACCGGTGTACGCTGACTTCTGGTTTAATTCTTCAATTGCCTGCTGCATTCCCTTCTCCACCGCTTTCCAATAATGGTTCTTGGGATTCATCACAACAACAGCGATATGGGCACCTGGTTCCAGTTCAAGACCTTCTATTGATGTATAATCAGCAACCAGATCCTGCTCATCAGGAATTACAATTTCCAATCCATCTTCGGCTACCTTTTCGGTGTCAGCAGCCTCTTTCGTTGCTTCGGGCAGCCCCACTGCCTCATTGTCTTCGGGTACATCCATTTCTTTTTCTTCTGGTATAGTTTCTGGGGCTTGCAGCTGCTCCTTCTGGCATCCTGAAAAAGCCATAATAAAACAAAGCATAAAGATACCTGCTAACTTCTTCACTGTATTGCCTTCCTTTCTCCAAGTCCAAATACGATATTCTCAGGTTTTATTTCAAACACCATTCTATCGCATTTTCGCGGATGATACAACTCTAGTTTATATGCACACAAAGAAATGGGTATTCCTTTTTCTGCATCAGGATTATATTTCTGATCCCCAACAATCGGCATATCCGCATGCGAAAGCTGTACCCTGATCTGATGATGACGCCCAGTCACAAGATGAACCTCTAAAAGCGCTGTCTTCTTATCCTGACGCAAACACCGATAATCAAGGAGCGCTCGCTTTGCCCCCTTACTCCCCTTTGGCACCACCTTAGACATATTAGTTCTGCCATCCTTTTGCAGATAATCTTCTAACATCCCACTCTTGGACACCTGGGAATTCGATACCATAGCAAGATAATATTTTTGAATTTTCCCTTCCTGCAGCTGGCATGTCAAATCAGCCGCCACTGCTGAGGTTTTAGCAAACACCAGCACCCCTTCTACCGGTTGATCCAACCGCTGAATAATTCCAAGATAAGGCATCCGCCTTCTCCCGCCTTCCTTAGACGCCAAATAATTCCTCAAAGCACTTTCCAAATCCATCTGCGTACTCCTGGCATTTTGCACAGCCATCCCGGCATGCTTACGGCATATCAATATCTCTTCATCTTCATACACAATGTTTTCTATCTTAAAAAGATTCATCCTTTTTCCCTCTTTCAATTCCTATCCACAGTATACAGGGACTTCTGCTTACCTGCAAGTACGAGAACACAAAAATAAGCAGCCGCTGTGAGAGGAGATATGCTTTCCCTTCATAAAAAAACGAGACAGACCCATTCAATGCATTTCTACACCTTCAAAATTCCATCTCATAAATTACGATCAACAAATTAAGATACAACATTACCCACCATCAGGTAAGAAACGACATACATGATAACCGTCGCCATCATTATCCCCACAAAAATTGCCAGCGATGACTTCTTAATATCAATCCCCAACAGCGAAGCAATCAAAGCTCCAGTCCAGGCTCCGGTTCCAGGAAGCGGAATACCAACAAACAATGCCAACCCCCAGAACTCATATTTCTCAATCTTCTCACTTTTCCCCATCGCCTTTCGCTCCAACCATTCAATCATCGGCCGAAAAGCCTTCACCTTTTTCATCCATTTAAAAATCTGCTTAATAAACAACAGAATGAATGGGATTGGTATGATATTCCCCAAAATACAGACTGGGATTGCTGTTGTTGCAGGAATCTTAAGAAGACTTGCAGCAAGCAGCCCTCCTCTTAATTCTAAAATAGGAAAAAGCGATATTATAAATACCACTATTTCCGGGTATACATATGGGCTTAGATATTCCGCAAACCACCTTACTAATGAATCCATAACTCCTCCTCGTTTACTTTAAGTATTCTTTTAGAAATGCAATTAAAGTCTCCATTTCTTTTTGTGTTCCAATTGTAATGCGCAGGTAATTGTCAATTCTGGCTTTATTAAAATAGCGCACGTATATATGTTCTTTGCGAAGCGCTTCATAGATATCTCTTGCGGCGTATTTTTTATGTTTTGCAAAGATAAAATTGGCTTTGGAATCTCCGAATAAGAAGCCTAATTCAGAAAGCCGGGTTTTTGTCCATTCCCTGGTCGTAATTACTTTCTGAAGTGTTGCTGTAAAATAATCCTTATCTTCTATTGCCGCTTTTCCCACCTCAATGGATGGGTAATTCATGGTGTAGGAGTTATAGGAATATTTGACGTCATTCAGATAGCGAATCAACTGTGGGTTTCCCATTGCATATCCGATGCGGATGCCTGCCATCGAACGAGATTTTGAGAAGGTCTGCACTACCAGTAGATTGTCGTATTTATCAAGCAGCGGTAAAGCCGATGTGACTCCAAAGTCAACGTATGCCTCATCTACGATCACAATAACATCCTGATTTGCTTTGATGATTTCTTCGATATCAGCAAGAGGTAGTTCGGTTCCGGTTGGTGCATTGGGGTTGGGGAAGATAATGCCGCCGTTGTCTGCATAATAGTCTTCCTTTATTATGCGAAATTCTTCATTCAGTTTGATCGTGTGGTAAGGAACTTTTAGAAGGCTTGCCCATACATCGTAGAATGAATAGGTGATATCCGGAAAGAGGATTGGCTTTTTAGAATTAAAAAAGGTCATAAAGGCCATGCCCAACACGTCATCTGAGCCGACACCTACAAAAACCTGGTCTGTCTGCAAATGGTAATGTGACGCAATTGCTCTGACCAGATTACCTGCGGTTGCATCTGGATACAGGCGCAGGGTATCTGCATCTAATTTCTGCAGCACCGACTCTACTTTTGGCGATGGCGGATATGGGTTTTCATTTGTATTCAGCTTTATCATATTTGGTTCATTGGGCTGTTCACCCGGAACGTAAGGAACTACCTTACGTACATTTTTCTCCCAAGTTCTCATAGTGCCTCCTGAAATTTTGAACTGTTTATGCAATTTAGGCTTAATTATATCTTTTCACTGCACAAAAGTAAATCATTATATGGTAATTTTTTCATCTATACCCGCTAAAATTGTACCTGGTAAAGGCTGGCATAGATTCCGCCGCGAGCAAGGAGTTCGTCATGGGTTCCTTCTTCCTCTATCCCCTCATCGGTCAATACCAGAATCCGTTTTGCATTGCGGATGGTCGACAGACGGTGGGCAATAACGAACGTGGTACGGTCTTTTGCCAGCTTCTCCAAAGATTCCTGGACTACCTTTTCGCTTTCGTTGTCTAAGGCCGAAGTTGCCTCATCAAAGATAAGGATTGGCGGGTTTTTCAGGAATACCCGGGCAATGGCAAGGCGCTGTTTCTGTCCGCCGGATAATTTTACGCCCCGCTGTCCGATATCAGTGTCATACTGTTCCGGCAGACCCATGATAAACTCATGGGCATTGGCTGCCTTAGCGGCCTTGACTACATCCTGGTCTGAAGCATTTGGCTCACCGTAACGGATATTTTCAAGTACTGTTCCGGCAAACAGATATACATCCTGCTGTACAATTCCAATCTGGTTACGCAAATCTTTTAATTTTAGGTCACGGACATCATAGCCATCGACTTTTATAGTCCCGGCACTGACATCGTAAAAACGGGGAATCAAGCTACACAGAGTGGTCTTTCCGGTACCGGAACTGCCTACTAAAGCAACGTATTCACCAGCTGCTACTTTCAAATTCACGTGGGTCAGAACTTCCTCTGTGTTCTCTTCATACCGAAAGGAAACCTCTTCAAATTCCACATCCCCATTCAAATGTTCTGCTGCAAGAGCATCTTTCTTATCCGCGATATCCGGAGCAATCTGCATGACTTCCAAAAATCTTTCATAGCCACTATAACCATTCTGGAACTGTTCGGTAAAGTTGACCAGTTTCTTTACCGGTTCGGTAAAGTTGTTAATATATAGTAGGAATGTCACCATATCAGAAGCCAGGAGCTGGCCTTTTGCCATCAGCCAAGCACCCACGATCAGGGAAAGCACGGTGATCAACGTGGAAAATGCACCCATGCCGGAGTGATATCCGGCCATATAGCGATAGCTCTTTCTTTTGGCATCTACAAAACGGGTATTTCCATAGCGAAACTTCTCCATCTCTTTGTGCTCATTCCCAAAGGACTTCACTACTCGTATCCCGGACAGGCTGTCCTCAATCTGACTGTTGATATCAGCAATCCTGGCACGGTTTTCTCTAAAAGCATTTTTCATTAACCGGTTATAATAAACCGCATAACTCAGCATGATCATAACTACTGCGATTGCTACCAACGCTAACTTGACATTGATCATTAGCAGAATAGCAAATGACCCAATCAGTTTTATTACTGAGATAATTAAGTCTTCGGGACCATGATGCAATAATTCACTGATATCAAATAGGTCACTGGTAATGCGGGAAAGCAGATGCCCTACCTTTTGGTTATCATAAAAGGCAAAGGACAGCTTCTGGTAATGGCCAAATATTTCATTACGCATATCATATTCAATGTGAGCGCCCATCATATGACCATAATAGGTGATATAAGAATTACAAAGGGCTTCAACCACCACCATCACTACCATAATGATGCCAATTTTAATTATCATATTCGTTGCTTCAGCTAACGGAAGGATGACCGCCCTTCCGGTGATGTAGCGCACCAACAGAGGAATTACCAGAGTAACTCCAGCCCCAAGCGTTGCAAAGAATAAGTCCGAGAAGAATAATCCTTTGTATGGTTTATAGTAACGTATCATTTTTTTCAATTGTGATTCCATGTTGCCACTTCCTTTATTCCAATTCATTCTTTGTCGGTAACTGTTCAGTGCCTTTACAATTATCTGCTGAATAGTTACCTTTGTCGTGCCGTTATATAGTATAGCACAGTACATCGCTTCCTACTAGTGTAGCCAACATTAATTAACTATATGTTTTGCGTGTCAAATGGGTATGGAATCCCTCACACATAGTGCCCCGTACCCCAGTTTGGGATTGGGATATATAGTTTCGCTGGGCAAGTGCCTGGCACCTCTGATCAGATATGCCTTTACCTTTTCACCGTAAAGGTAGTTATCATTTTTATTAACAATACCCCATTCCATCAGCAGCGCGGCTGCCCCTGTTACAAAAGGTGTGGCAAATGAGGTCCCGGTCATGCTTTGATAACCACCGCCGCTTTTGGTTGTCATAATGTTTACTCCCGGCGCAACCAAGGTAGGTCTGATCTGGTTGGTTACTCTGGTGTATCCACGCCCGGAAAAAGAGGCATACGACAGCAGCCTGGAATCATATGCACCCACGGCAATTACCCGGGATGCTGTAGATGGTATCGTCAGTGTCGTGGTGGGAGTTGGTTCGTAGAATCTGGTTAACTCATTTAGCACATTCCCTCCGGGAAGCCACATATTATAATTCCCTCTGATAATCCGTCCGGGCATGAAACGAACTGACCAAGTGCCGCTGTCTACATAATTATCCAGAGGCAAAAAGTCAATATAAATTTCCTGGGAAGTACTATGAGGACTGGGAGTGCCGTAATACAGCAGTATTTCCGTATTCAACATTCGCATTCGCTGCGGTTCCTGCATCTGCTGAATCGGTCCCAGAACCTGACCATTGGGATGTACCAAAGCAACATTCACTGCATCTTCATACTGTTTCCATATCTGCAGGTTAACGGATGTTTCATATGCTCCAATGCCGAACTGAACAATATGTTCTTTTCCTTCTTTCAAGATACCGGATGTATGCCGCCCGGAACCGCCGTCATTACCGGTTCCGACACAAATGACACTTCTTCCAATTCCGGCAACCGAATCTATATAGGTTTCCAATAGGGAATCTCCGCTGTGCGAACCGTATGAATTTCCAAAGCTCAGATTAATGGCTACAGGCATCCGGTGCTCGAATGACAAGCGAACCACATAATCAATAGCCTGCATCAGTTCAGTTGTTCGGGGAAATGAGGCAGCTTTGGGGTTGCCTAATTTTACAACTACAATTTTGCTAAGCGATGCTACCCCTCTTTGCACCCCCTGACTGGCCCTGCCATTGCCGGCAGCAGCACCCAGCACCGCAGTTCCATGTCCACTAATGTCTCTGCTGGGCACAATCGCATTCCGCTCAGCAGCATTGGGCGCCTGCAAAGCCTGATTAATCTCTTCTTCCGTGTATTCTGTTCCGATGAAATATCCCTGGGGTGGTTTTCCCTCAATGGTCTGATCCCACAACCTGATAATTCTGGTCGTCCCGTCGGGATTACAAAAGTCAGGATGGGTATAGTCTACCCCTGAGTCAACGCATGCTACCCAAATACCATTTCCCCGTAAATTAAATATCCCCGTTTGAACAGAATTAATACAGGAAACCGCCCGCCCCTGGGCTACTGCAAAAAATAACCGCTTGGGTTTTTCCACATATTCCACCTGGGGCAGCGCTACGAATTGCATCAAGCGCTCCTGGGGCAAGGTTACGACTGCATAATTATTCAAAAGCTGCGTGACAATGATGTCGGGCTCCTTTAATTGCTCAATGTCTCCCGAATATCTGATGATAATATCCCATGTTCTTGTACCAGTGTCATACCCGACATTTAATTCCAGTGATTCCTTTCGTTCTTTAGGTGTTGCTCTCAATGCCAGGTTCAGCAAGTCTTCTATTTTTTGATCGTCCATAATGAAAATCCATTTTTAATAGTATACTTATTCTGATTTTTTTCTATTTATTCATGTTCCTCTGATTCACTTTATTTCTTACAGCCGCTTTATATTTCCTTTATTGCCGGTCACGGAGCGAACAGTAACTTTCCTTTTTCTTCATATTGGTATTTTTCTTAGAATGGGTATTCCTCGGGGGCACTACTTGTGCTATAATGGCTTTACTTTCCCAAAGAAATGATGACAATAGAAGAGTAATCATGCAAATAATAATTGTGGGATGTGGTAAAGTCGGAACCGCTTTAACTGCCCAGTTATGCAATGAGCAACACAATATTACGGTAATTGATTCTGATTCAGCCGTAGTCAATGCAATTTCCACTACATATGATGTACTGGGGATTATTCATCCGCGCAGTATTAAGAAGATCAAGATGGATGGACATCCGGTTGAACATGAGGTTATACGCTCCACTAATGTGTTTTTCATTGCATATATGGTGATTTTCGCTGCTTCCCTGTTACTGCTTTGTATTAATGAGGTTGACTTTACTACCAATTTTACTGCTGTAGCTGCTACCTTAAATAATATCGGTCCAGGTATGGGATTAGTTGGACCGACTCATAACTTTGGTATTTACCGAGGGCTTCCTAAGTATGTTCTGATGGCAGATATGCTAATTGGACGTTTGGAAATCTTTCCGATGTTGGTTTTGCTTTCTTATCGGAATTGGAAACGATAAACAAAAAGTTCATCCTATAACAAGTTTATCACATTATTTCCTAATCCAGTTCTTTCAAAAAGGAAAACGGTTCTTCATCTTTTATGAAATGCATCAACATATAGGCACACATAATTGCTACCTTTTCTTCCTTCAGTATACGTTTTACTTCCTGCCGGTCCGCCAAGATGACCTGAAGTTCCTCATTGTCCTCCAGGTACTTTGTGGTTGCGTCTCCGCTTGCATACCCATATACCGCAGCACAGGATTCATCGGTCATGCCGATGGTTGTGAAGTATGGTTTTTCATATCCTTCAGCCACCGCTATAGGTTCTAATAATAATCCCGTTTCTTCTTTCATTTCCCGAATAGCTGCACTGTGGTAATCTTCGTTTGATTCGACCAAACCAGCCGGAAACTCATAGATGTAATCATCCAGAGTGTACCGGTATTGTCGTACTAACACAACTTTATCGTGGCTAGGTCCATATAGGCTGTAGATGATTACACCGTCAGGGGAATTTTCATGGGTTACCAGCTTTAGCTCCTGTTCGGCCTTTGCTCTTGACGCCACATAGTAATTAATTGGATTTTGCTTTCTATTCTCTCCCTCTATATGATATAGATTCACATGTGGATTCTCAGTTATTCTGGATATCTTTTTGATTCTCCCCATTTTGCTTTTCCTTTCAAGAGTTTTCAAGATACGATCATGCTCAAGCCAATCCGCTTTTTGGGAATGTCCAGGCTGATTACTTTCACTTCAACAATATCCCCGACACTAACTACTTCCAGAGGATGCTTAGTAAATTTTTTATTAGTCATCTGGGAAATATGAACCAGACCGTCTTGATGTACACCTATATCCACAAATGCTCCAAAATCAATAACATTACGCACAGTACCTTTAAGAATCATGCCTTCCTTTAGATCCTTCATATCCAGTACATCACTTCTGAGCACCGGCAGCGGCATATCTTCTCGCGGGTCACGTCCCGGCTTGCAAAGTTCTTTGACGATATCCCGTAAAGTGGGCTCTCCGATGCCTAATGCCTGAGCGGTTTTTTTGTAATCTTTAATTGGCAAAGTACGTTCTCCTGACTGGGTGATCCAGTCAAGCCCATATCCCAGGTCATCCAACACTTTCTTGGCCGCTTCATAGCTTTCCGGATGGATGCTGGTCATATCAAGTGGGTTATCGCCGCCGGCAATACGCAAAAATCCTGCGCATTGTTCATATGCCTTCGGACCAAGCTTGCCTACCTTTAGGAGCTGTTTCCTATTTTTGAACCTTCCATTTTCTTCGCGGCAGGCAACAATATTTTTAGCAATTACTTTTGTGATCCCAGAAATGTATTCCATCAGGGAGGCCGATGCCGTATTCAGGTCAACCCCAACTTTATTCACCGTGTCTTCAACTACACCACTTAAGGCTTCACCCAGTTTCTTTTGATTCATATCATGCTGATACTGGCCCACACCGATGGCTTTGGGATCGATTTTTACCAGCTCGGCCAGGGGATCCTGAAGCCTTCGGGCGATAGAAGCAGCACTTCTTTGCCCTACATCATAATTGGGGAACTCTTCGGTTGCCAGTTTGCTTGCTGAGTATACCGATGCGCCCGCTTCATTCGTAATAACATATTGGACTTTTTCCGGTATTTCTTTTAAAAGTTCTACAATAAATTGTTCGGATTCCCGCGAAGCAGTTCCATTTCCCACTGATATCAGGGTAATGTGGTACTTTGATATCATTTTTTTCAAAGTTTCCTTGGCTGCCTTTTGTTTCGCTTCTGTAGTTGGTGCTGTCGGGTAGATTACCGTGGTATCCAGCACCTTTCCGGTGGCATCAGTTACTGCCAGTTTACACCCGGTACGAAAAGCCGGATCCCATCCGAGAACTACTTCACCGGCAATTGGCGGCTGCATCAAAAGCTGCTCAAGATTCTTGCCAAATACTTTAATGGCGCCGTCTTCTGCTTTTTCCGTTAATTCATTTCGGATCTCCCTTTCGATAGCAGGTGCTATCAGGCGGCGGTAACTGTCTTCTACTGTTGTTTTTAAGATTGAGGCTGTATTTGTATTATTGCCGGTGATGATTTGCTTTTCCATGTATCGCACAATATCCTCTTCCGGTGCTGTTATTTTTACAGTCAGAATTTTTTCTTTTTCACCTCGGTTCAGGGCAAGAACGCGGTGTCCCGCAATCTTGGCTGCTGCCTCTTCAAATTGATAATACATCTCATATACTGACTGTTCCTTCTCATCTTTTGCAGTCGATGAAATCGTTCCCTTTTTCATGGTCTGGTTGCGGATGTAGGTGCGGTACTTGGCTTCATCAGAAATATATTCAGCAATAATATCAGCAGCTCCGGCAAGAGCCTCTTCGATAGTATTGACTTCTTTAGCTTCTGATAGGAAGGCTCTCGCTTCTTCAGCCAAAGACTTGTCCGTCACCTGAAGCATAATAATGTTAGCAAGCGGCTCTAACCCCTTTTCTTTGGCAACTGTCGCCCTGGTTCGCCGCTTCGGCCGGTACGGACGATATAAATCTTCCACTGCAACCAGCGTCTGAGCATTTAATATTGCCTGCTTTAACCCCTCAGTCAGCTTCTTCTGCTCTTCTATGCTGCCAATAACCTGCTGCTTCTTCTCCTCCAGATTACGCAGATAGATAAGGCGTTCATGCAGATTACGCAGCACTTCATCATTCAACGAACCCGTAGCTTCCTTTCTGTATCGTGAAATAAATGGGATAGTATTCCCTTCATCAATTAATTGAACAGCCGCCTCTACCTGCCCTGGTTTTACTTGAAGTTCCTCCGCCAGTTTTTGATTGATATTCATAGATCCTCCTATTGATCGCATTTATGATGTCTTTTGTTAATCTTCACTATTTGTAACAGTCGTTATCCATCTCAAAACTTTAAAGTTGTTTTAAATCGTATTATATATTTTAACAAAGTCTGGTTTGAAACACAACTATTTGTTCATATCACCTCATATCACCCCTGTTTTTAGGTTATAGTTCAGCTATGTGAATTTTGAAATAGTTGGCATTTTGGCTGCCTGGTTCTGAATATTCCAAATTAGAGGAAAAAGTGAAAAATTATATAGAATTTGAAATACAAAACAAATAACGTTCGTCCGGATTTCGGA
>Ga0153922_1000004_pt1 | contig 87174 bp, 93 predicted proteins | sample TSNJ006MetaG_FD_104723 | JGI IMG/M metagenome (GOLD analysis project Ga0153922, IMG submission 104723) | Attine ant fungus gardens microbial communities from New Jersey, USA - TSNJ006 MetaG | ecosystem: Host-associated > Fungi > Mycelium > Unclassified | place: USA: New Jersey, Brendon T. Byrne... | reverse complement strand
GCGGCTGGTGCTGTATGCCACCGAGCGCGGCTGTTCGCGGCCCGGCTGTGACGTGCCCGCGGCCTGGTGCCAAGTGCATCACGTCACCGACTGGGCCTGCGGCGGGCGTACCGACATCGACAAACTCACCCTGGCCTGCGGACCCGACAACCGGCTGGCCACCGACGAGGGCTGGACTACCCGAAAAAACGACGAGGGTGAAACGGTGTGGATCCCCCCGCCGCATCTGGACCGCGGCCAACGCCGCACCAACGCCTACTTCCACCCCGAGCGCTACTTCAGCGGCTGACGAACTGGACGACCGCGTCGGTGAATGCGTCGTTGTCGTCGCCGGCGGCGGTGTGGCCGGCGTCGGAGAGTTCGACGAACTCGGCGGTGGGCACCTTGTCGAGAAAGTCCTTGACGCCTTCGACGCTGACCACGTCGGAAAGCTTCCCGCGGATCAGCAGGATCGGGATCTGCAGGCCGATCGCGGCGTGCTCCAGCTTTTCCACCCGCAGGTCCGGGTCGTCCTCCGGTTTGGTCATCAACTTCGGATCCCAATGCCAGTGCCACCGGCCGTTGCGCTGCCGCAGATTCTTCTTGAGACCCTCCGGGCTGCGCGGCCGCGCCCGGTGGGGCAGGTAGGCGGCCACGGCCTCGGCGGCTTCCTCCAGCGAGTCGAAACCGTGAATGTGACTAAACATGAAGTCGCGGATCCGCGCACTGCCTGCCTTGTCGTACCGGGGCACCACGTCGACGAGGACCAGCTTGGTCACCTTTTGCGGACCTGCGGCATCGGCGACCAGGATTCCGGTGAGTCCGCCCATGCTGGCACCGATCAGAGTCACCGGCCGACCGATTTCGTCGACGACCCGAAGAACATCTCCGCACAACGTCTCCAGCGCGTAGTCGGCGCCGGGCGCGTGGTCGCTGTCACCGTGGCCGCGCGAATCGAGCGCCACAACGTGGAAGCCCTTATCGGCGAGGACCTGCCCGGTGTTCTTCCACGAGAACCGGTTCTGGCCGCCGCCGTGCAGCATCAAAATCGAGGGTCGGCCGTTCGCCGATGCGCCGCCGCGGTTCCACTCGTCGGCGACGAGCGCCAGGTCACCGACGCCGCGATAGGTCACTGTCGTGGGCGCGCTGCTCATCCGCCTCACGGTAGCCGACGTGAGATTGACGTTTTTACGTATGTCCCGTCATAGAATCTGCGGTCGTGCCACCGCGGATACGAATCGGCGCCGACGAACGCGCTGACATCATCGACGCCGCTTACGCATGTCTGTCTTCACCGCATGAAGGACCGGTGTCGGTGGCGGCGATCCTGGATACTGCCGGACTGTCGACCCGCGCGTTCTACCGGCACTTTTCTTCAAAAGACGAGCTGCTGCTGGCAATGCTGAAGCGGGACAGCGACGCGGTCGCCCGCCGGCTCGCCCGCCTTGCGGAAGACACCCAGGGCGGCCCCGCCGCGCAATTGAGGGCGTGGATCGATTACTTTCTCGGGCTGGCGTATGACCCGCGGCGGCGCCCGCACATCGTCGTGCTGGATTCCGACGAGGTGCGGCTGGCGAAGGGCTACCGGCAGACCAGCGCGGAGCTTCGAGCCGACCGCGAGCGGATCATCGCCGACATCCTGCGGCGCGGCCGCGACGACGGCTCCTTTCCGCTCGCCGAACCTGAGCGCGACGCCGCAGCCATCAATGCGCTGGTGGAACGCGCGTTTGCCGCGCCCCTCCAGGGTGTGGGTCTCGACCAGGAGCGGCTCGTCGGCTACGTCTTGGACTTCGCGTTGCGGGCACTGGGTTCGACTCGCCCGCGATGAGAAAAATCCGCGCCGATGCAACCTATTGCTCCTCGCCTGCCGCCAACGGGCCTACCGAAAGCGATACCGTAACGAGCGTCCGGTGCCGGTCGGAGATACGGAGATGTTCCGCGACCGGTTCAAGGGTTACACCGGCTCGGATGATCGCGACGAACTCATCAATCCGATCCTGGAAAGCTACGTGCTCGGTGTCGCCAGCATTGGCGTGAGTGGCTGGGTGCGTGGCGAACGCTTTCTGGATGTCGATGAGCCACTGGAAGAAGCACTGCCAGAAGCCGTTACTCCCGAGTACCCCGAGTTTCTCGTGGAGTTTCTCGCGCCGGCCCTCGACCGCGCCAACGAGCTGCTCGAACTCCTGATCCGCCGCAGCCGCGAGCAGCGCGTCAGTGGGATCTAGGATTTCCGTCATGTCCGATGGTCGACTCGCCAATCCCGATTGCTCACTCGGTACCGATCCACGTTCCGACCCCCGAATGGTCGAGGCTTTCGCGCCGTTCGGTTTTGGCTCTCTCCTGCCTCAACTGCCAGTGTCCGTTGACTCGCCACTCGACGATCGGCTGGCATTCACCGCCGAGACCGAAGAAATGATCGGCACGGTATTCGAGGCATTCGGGCAAGCAATGCCGATCGCCGAGGGCGTGACAACCACGGCCGTCACAATCGCTGGCGGCGATGGTCAGGATCTGACGCTGTATGTCAGCCGCCCTGACAGCGCCGTGGACCTGCCGTGCGTCGTGCACCTGCACGGCGGCGGCATGGCCATTTTCAGCGCCGCCGACACCGCAATCATGCGCGGATGCGAATGCCTGGCCGCCACAGGGCTTGTCGTCGTCGGCGTGGAATTCCGCAACTCGGCCGGCAAGTTGGGCGCTCATCCATATCCAGCCGGGCTGAACGACTGCGCCGCCGCGGTTCGTTGGGTGTTCGCGAACCGCGAGCGACTCGGCATCACTCACCTGATCGTTTCCGGAGAATCGGGTGGCGGCAACCTCACGCTGGCGGTCACGCACAAGGCCAAGCGTGAGGGTTGGCTGCACGAGATTGCCGGAGCGTACGCCCAGTGTCCCTACATCTCTAACCGGTGGGTGGAACAACCGGACGAGTTTCCGTCAATGAGAGAAAACGACGGCTACTTCATCAGTTGTCAGCAGTGTGCGGTATTGGCGTCAATCTACGACCCTGAGTATGCGCACTCCGACGACCCCACCTGCTGGCCGGGCGTCGCGACGGATGAGGACTTGAGCGGCATGCCCCCGCACGTCATTTCCGTTAACGAGGTCGATCCGCTACGCGACGAGGGACTGGGCTACTACCGGCGCGTAGTGCGCGCAGGAGTTCCAGCGATAGGCCGGGTGGTCGCTGGCACGTGTCACGGCGGTGACATGCTGCTCGGCGGCGCCATGCCGGACGTCTTCGCGGCGAGCCTGCGCGATGTCAGCGGCTTCGCCAAGTCGCTTGCCTAGCGCGTGTTAGATGTCCGGGATCGTCTGGCTGACGTACGTCTGCCAGGTAGCGATCTGGCCACCCTCGAGCATGGCGGCCTGCATCTCAGGATCGCCCATCAACGCCTGCTGGATCTGGCCGAACCGCGTCCAGTCCTCGGCGGTGGAGAGAATGCCGATCGTGTTGGTTGCCGGTCCCCCGATCATGGTCGCGAGGACGGTCACGTTCTCGGCGCCATGCTTACGGGCGAGGTCACACGCTTTCTTGAGTTGCTTCTGCACAACATCCCAATTGACGCCCGGGTTTGGGTGAATCGTTACGAACGAGACGATGGTCATGATGGAGCCTCCCTAACACTTGGTGGTTGGCTGGCTGATGGCCTGACTGTAGGCCGATGACAGCAATCTTGCAGCAAATTGGCAACAAATCCGCAGAAAAATCAGCCTGACCGACCGCGCGTGTCGTTCGTCGCCGCCTGCAAGGACCGAAGCGATGAGTTTCCATAGCGGTACCAGTCAGCATTCAGACATGACATCCCAGTCGATTAGGAGAAGTGATGCCGTCCATCACGCCCTCACTCTGGTTCGACAACGACCTCGAAGAGGCCGCGAAGTTCTACACATCGGTGTTTCCGAACTCGAAGATCGAGGGCATGAACCGGTATACCGAAGCAGGGCCGGGAACGCCCGGGGACGTCGTTTCGGGAAGCTTTCTGTTAGACGGCACGCGGTTCGTCGGGATCAACGGCGGACCGCAGTTTCCGTTCACCGAAGCCGTGTCATTCATGGTTAATTGCAAGGACCAGGATGAGGTCGACTACTACTGGGACCGGCTGCTCGAGGGTGGCCAGGAGTCGCAGTGCGGCTGGCTGAAGGACCGGTTCGGCGTCAGCTGGCAGATCGTGCCCGACCGGCTTTTCGAACTGATCAACGATCCCGAACCGGCCCGCGCGGCAGCCGCCACCAAGGCCATGTTGGGCATGCGCAAGATCGTCGTCACCGAGCTTGAGGCCGCTGCGGACGAAGCCTGAACGCCGCGCCGATAAGCTGCCGCCATGGGCCAGCCCGGCTGGGTCGAAGTTGACGCACCATCCGTGACCCTGCGCGCGCTGATGTGGAAGCCGCGTCGAGATTCTCGAGATCCTAGAGATTCTAGGGGCGCGCCAATTGCGTTGTGCCTGCACGGTTTCCCGGACACCGCCCACGGGTGGCGGTTGGTGGCACCGAAACTCGCGTCGGCGGGCTGGCGGGTGGTCGCGCCATTTATGCGCGGCTATGCACCGTCGACCATTCCGACCGACGGCAGCTACCACGTCGGCGCGTTGATGGACGACGCGCTTCGCGTGCTCAACGCTGTCGGGCCGACCGGCCGTGACGTGATCATCGGCCATGACTGGGGCGCCATTGCCGGCACCGGACTGGCGGCGATGCCGGACACCCCATTCACCAAGGCGGTCATCATGTCGGTCCCGCCGGCCGCATCGTTCCTTCCGCTGGGGCGGGTACCCGACGCCGGCCACCTGGCCGCGCACCTTCCCCGCCAGCTGCTGCGCAGCTGGTACATCATGTACTTTCAGCTGCCTCTGCTTCCGGAACGCTCCGCCTCATGGGTACCGCGGCGGCTGTGGCGGCACTGGTCGCCCGGCTATGACGCCGAGGAAGACCTCCGGCATGTCGACGCCGCGATCGGCACACCGGAAGGCTGGCGCGCAGCGCTCGGCCCTTACCGCGCCACGGTGCGCAACACGCGGCCGCCGTCGTCGTACGCCGCGCTTCATCGCCATTGGCTATCGGCACCGGCCCTGCCCACGCTGTACCTACACGGCACGGACGACGGCTGCGCGACGCCGGCATATTCCGACTGGGTGCGGCATGTACTTCCGCCCGACAGCGAGCTGCAGCGGATCGACTACGCAGGTCACTTCCTCCAGCTGGAACAGCCCGACGTCCTCGCCAAACACATCGCCGACTTCATCGGCCGAGGCTAGGAGTTCTTCAGCCCCGGATGGCTGCGCGCCAGCAAAGGCAATATCAAGTCTCGCGGCGCCAACCGATAAAACAGCCCGGCGGCCCAGTTGACCCCACCGGGGACCACGACGCCCTTGCCCGCGGCCAGACCCTCTATCGCGGCGCTCGCCACCTCTTCCGCGCTCTTCCACATCACCTGAGGAAGCGCCGCTTCGGCATCTTCGTCACTGACCCCGGCGGCCTCGCCGAAACCCGTCTTCACCGGGCCCGGGCACAACGCGGTCGCGGTGACGCCGGTCACCAGCGCGGCGCGGTCATCCGCGGGTGCTGGAAGAGTCATCCATATGACCGTAGCCCTGGCCGCCGCCGATGCGCAGGTCTACTGGATGTCGGCCAAGATTCCCAACGACCAGTTCCTGCTGTACGCATTCGACGGCGAGCCTGACGATCGCGCGGTTTCGCAAGTTGTGGCGCGGGCGCGGCGCTGTCCCGAACTGCAAGTGCGTGTCGATGACGGTTGCCCGCTCACATATCCGATGTGGGTGCACCAGGACACCGGCGCCGACCAGATCGTCACGCACAGCCCCGTGGCGGGTTGGCAGCAGTGCCTGGACGCGGTGGGCCGGCTTGCCGACCACCAACTCGACCTGCGGCGGGCCGCCTGGCGGCTCCACATCTTCGGACCTGTCGCCGGGGTGCCCGGCGCTGCGACGCCGTCGACGGTCGCCGTCGTTCAAATGGGCCATGCGCTGGGCGACGGCGTGCGGTCGTCCGCGCTGGCGGCCGCGCTGTTCGGCCGGGCGGCGGATGTGCCTGGTGTAGCTGGCTTCAAACCCAGGTCCCTCGTCACATGCGGTGTCGCCGCGGCGCGAGCGCAGAAGCAGCTCGAGCGCGACACCGCCGCCGGCCTCGTCCCGCCATCGGCACCCGGTCGACCAGTGCTGAGCATCAACGCCAGACCGGGCCGCCGCCGCACCATCCGAACACTGCTGCGCCGTAGGGCCGAGCTGCCGGGGCCGACCGTGACCGTCGCGGTGCTGGCGGCCATTTCGGGTGCCTTGGCGGGTTACCTCGGCGACCGCGGCGAGGACACCTCGGCGCTCGGCGCGGAGCTGCCGATGGCGAAACCTGGTGTGCGCCGGGCCAACAATCACTACGGCAACGTGGGCGTCGGGCTTTATCCGCAGGTTGCGTTCGAGCAGCGGACCGCGCGGATCGCCGCTGAGCTGGACCAGCGTCGGCGCCGGGTGGAGCATCCGGCGTTCGAGGCCGGCGAACGGTCGCTGGCAGCGGTTCCTGCACCGCTGTTACGTTGGGGCGTAGGGCAACTCGATACTGATTCGCGCTCACCCATTGTCACCGGCAACTCCGTGGTGTCCAGCGTCAACCGCGGTCCCGCCGATCTGACGTTCGGCGGCCGACCCGTCGTGCTGACCGCCGGCTACCCGGCGCTGTCTCCGATGATGGGGCTCACGCACGGCGTGCACGGCATCGGCGACACGATAGCGATCAGCGTGCACGCCGCCGAGTCCGCGGTCGAGGACATCGACGACTACGCCGACCGGCTCGACACGGCGCTACGCGATCGCAGCCGCTGATGCTCTACCGTCTGGCCATGGGATTCCTGAAGCCCGAGCTCCCCGTGGTCGACTTCGCCGAGTGGAGCAAGGGCACGCGCGCCGAGAAGATCCGGCCGATGGCCCGGCACTGGGCCGAGGTGGGCTTCGGTACACCCGTCGCGCTGCACCTGTTCTACGTCGTCAAAATCCTGCTGTACATCCTCGGCGCCTGGCTGTTCGCGCTGGCCACCAAGGGCATCGACGTTGGGGCCGTCGGCGCGTGGTGGTCGGAGCCGATCGTCTTCCAAAAGGTCGTGCTGTACACGATGTTGTTCGAGGTGGTCGGTCTGGGCTGCGGGTTCGGGCCGCTGAACAATCGCTTCTTCCCACCGATGGGCTCGATTCTGTACTGGTTGCGCCCCAAGACGATCCGGCTCCCGCCATGGCCGGGACGAATCCCGTTTACCAAGGGCACCGCCCGCACACCCGTCGACGTGCTGCTCTATGCCGCGCTGCTGGCGGTGCTGACCTTCGCGTTGCTATCCGACGGAACGGGCGGTGTACCGGGCGTGCTGCCGATGTGGGAGATCTGGGCGATCCTCGGCGTGCTTGCGGTGCTCGGCCTGCGCGACAAGGTGATCTTTTTGGCCGCGCGCGGCGAGGTCTACGCGACGCTGACGGTCACATTCCTGTTCAGCGGCGTGGACATGATCATTGGCGCCAAAGTGGTGTTCCTGGTCATCTGGACGGGCGCCGCGACGTCCAAGCTCAACAAGCACTTCCCGTTCGTGGTGTCGACAATGATGTCGAACAGCCCGGTGTTTCGGCCACGGTGGATCAAACGCCGGTTCTTCGAGCACTTTCCCGACGACCTGCGCCCGGGACGGCTGTCGCGGATTTTCGCCCACGGCGGCACGGCCGTCGAGATGTGCGTGCCGCTGGTGCTGTTCTTCAGCCACGGTGGCTGGCCCACTGCGGTGGCCGCATTCGTGATGGTGTGTTTCCACTTAACGATCCTGACCGCGATCCCGATGGGGGTGCCGCTTGAGTGGAACGTGTTCATGATCTTCGGTGTGCTGTGGTTGTTCGTCGCGCATGCCCACCTGGGTCTCGCCGATCTGAACAACCCTGTGCCGGTGGCGATTCTGTTCGTCGTGATCGCGGGCATCGTGATCCTCGGGAATCTCTTCCCGCGCAAGATATCGTTTCTGCCGGGCATGCGGTACTACGCAGGCAACTGGGACACGACGCTGTGGTGCGTCAAACCGTCGGGGGACGAGAAGATCGACACCGGGATCATCGCGATCGCCAGCATGCCGCAGGCTCAGCTCGAGCGGTTCTACGGCAACGCCGAGGCAGCCCAGATCCCGATCTTCATGGGATATGCCTTCCGTGCCTTCAATACTCATGGCAAAGCACTGTTCACGTTGGCGCACCGGGCGATGGCCGGGCAGGACGAGGCCGACTACACGATCACCGACGGTGAACGGATCTGCAGCACCGCGATCGGCTGGAACTTCGGCGACGGCCACATGCACAACGAGCAGCTGATCGAAGCCATGCAGGAGCGCTGCCACTTCGAACCCGGCGAGGTCCGCATCGTGCTGCTGGATGCGCAGCCGATCCACAAGCAGACTCAGCAGTACCGGCTCGTCGACGCCGCGACCGGCGAGTTCGAACGCGGCTATGTTCGCGTCGCCGACATGGTGACGCGCCAGCCGTGGGATGACGACCTGCCCGTCCGTGTCTACGACGACGAGCCCGCGACGCGACTTTAGGCGGCGGTGCGTCGCTGCGGAACCCAGGTCTGACGGCCGGTCAGGAACTGCCACCAACCCAGCAATGCTCCGGTGTGCAGGAGAGGAATGAACGTGAACGGCTCGACGAGTGCGAGCAGCAGTGCGGCGCCGAAATTAGTGTCGGCTCCGGTCCAGCGCCGGTACAGGTGGATCGTCCACAGGTAGGCGAACAGGTCGAGGGCCAGTTTGGCCAGCACGAAAGCGCCGACCGGCACCAACACCGCGACGTCGCCCGTCAGCACCAACGCGATCAGCACGACGAACGCAGTGAGCCCGTAGATGGGCTGCATGGTGTCGACCGCCTTAACCGGCAGCATCGCCAGGCCGAGCGCGCCGTAGCGAGGGTTGCCCGTCATGTCGCGGTTCCAGTACTGCGTCTGCAGGAAACCGCCGAACCAGCGGCGCCGCTGCCGCAGGAAGTCGCGGATCGTGCCCGGGGCGTCGGTCTGCGCGACGGCGTGCCCGACGATCGCTACGCGCCACCCGAGATCGTCGTCGCGGCCACGGCGCTGGATGCGGTGAACGAGCTCGTAGTCCTCGACGAGGCAGTCGGCGTCGAAACCGCCGACCGCCAGCACGGCCTCTCGCCGAAAGCCCGCGAAAGCGCCGGAGATCAGCAGCAGGGTGTTCAGCCGCATCCACGCGTAGCGGGCGATGAAGTTGTGCAGATACTCGTAGGTCTGGAACCACTGCAGTGTCCGGTTGCGAATCGTCTTGCCGCACACGGGTGTGAGCACCCCGCCGGCCACGACCAGGTCGGGGTCCGCCCCGAATGCGTCGCGGATGGCTGCGATCGCACCGGCTGCGGGCAGAGTGTCTGCGTCCATCGTGACCACAACCTCGGTGCTTACGGCCAGCAGTGCGCTGTTGAGCGCGGCGGCCTTGCCCCGGTGGGGAAGGCGCAACAGTGTCAATGATGGATACCGGTCGCCGAACTCGGCATCCAGCACGGCGAGCGTGTCGTCATCGGATCCGTCATCGGCGACGACTATCTCCTCGGGCGGCTCGGTCTGGTCCAACAGCGCATGCAGCGTCGCCGGAAGCACCGCGGCCTCGCCATACGCGGCGATGAGCACCGCGAGCGTGGGCCGGCATGCGGTCGGCCCTGCTGATCGAGCTGGCCGCGCGGGCCGTCGCAACGGCAGCGTCTGCCACAGCACGAACACGAGCAAAAGCGAGTCGTAGCCGATGTAGGCAATGCCGATCGACCACAACCCCGCGCCGACCTGAAGGAACACCTGCGCGAACAGCGCAACCCACAGCACGACCACCGCGAGGTGAATCAGCCAACCAGGAAGCGTCGCGCCGCGGGGAGTGAGCCGCGGGGAGTTCGCCGCAAAAGCGCTCTCCAACGTGGTCACGTTTCTCCAGCCTGACAGATTCGACTCAGACACGCGTGAGATCGGTGCAAGGTTCACTGGCCGATCGGCTGAAAGCCCGACCCGGACGCGGCGGGTCCACGGCTCTGGTCAACAATCGACACACGTCAACTCGTGATAGGAGAAGCTCATGCCTGAAGCCGTCATCGTCGAGGCCGTACGGTCGCCGGTCGGCAAACGCAACGGCGGACTGTCCGGGGTGCACCCGGGCGAGCTGTCTGCACAGGTACTCAACGGCCTGGTCGAGCGCGCCGATGTCGACCCCGCGATCGTGGACGATGTCATCTGGGGCTGCGTCATGCAGGCCGGCGAGCAGGCGCTCGACATCGGCCGCACCGCGGCGCTGGCGGCGGGCTTCCCAGAGACCGTCACGGGTGTGACCGTCGACCGACAGTGCGGGTCGAGCCAGCAATCCATCCACTTCGCCGCGGCGGGCGTCGTTGCCGGGCATTACGACGTGGTGATCGCGGGCGGTGTGGAGTCGATGTCACGTACGCCGATGGGGGCGTCGCTCGCCAACGGCGGCCACCCGTATCCGGAGGCGTTCCGCAACCGCTACAGCCAGACCCCGAACCAGGGCATCGGCGCCGAGATGATCGCCGAGCAGTGGGGCTTCGACCGCAAAGCGCTCGACGAATTCTCACTCGGCTCGCACGAAAAGGCCGCGGCCGCACAGGATTCAGGAGCGTTCGACGACCAGATCGTGGCGATCAAGGACCAGGACGGCAACCCCGTGCTGCGCGACGAGGGTATTCGCCGCGGCACGACCATCGAGAAGATGGGGGAGCTCAAGCCGGCGTTCAAGGAGGACGGCGTGATCCACGCAGGGAACTCGTCGCAGATCTCCGACGGGTCGGCCGCGCTGCTGTTCATGTCGGCGGAAATGGCAAAGTCATTGGGGCTCAAGCCGATCGCGAAAGTACACACGGCGACACTTGCCGGCGCCGACCCCGTGATCATGCTGACCGCGCCGATTCCGGCGACCCAGAAGGCGCTGAAGAAGTCCGGGCTCGACCTCTCCGACATCGGCGTGTTCGAGGTCAACGAGGCGTTCGCGCCAGTGCCGCTGGCGTGGCTGGCCGACATCGGCGCCGATGAGAAGAAGCTGAACCCCAACGGTGGCGCTATCGCGATCGGGCACCCGCTGGGCGGCTCGGGCGCGCGCATCATGACGACAATGCTGTACCACATGCGTGACAAGGGAATTCGCTACGGTCTGCAGACCATGTGTGAGGGCGGCGGCCAGGCTAACGCCACGATTGTGGAATTGCTGTGACGGCTGCCGAGACTGAGGCGGAGTCTCTGAACAGCCCGGCGCTCATCGAGCGGCGGGGCAACGTCGAGGTGATCACGATCAACCGGCCGGCGGCCCGCAACGCGGTCAACGGGGCGGTCAGCATCGCAGTCGGCGACGCGCTGGAGCGCGCGAACGGCGATCCCGACGTGTGGGTGGTGGTGATCACCGGCGCCGGCGACAAATCGTTTTGCGCCGGAGCGGATCTCAAGGCGATCTCGCGGCGGGAGAACCTGTATCACCCCGACCACGGCGAGTGGGGCTTCGCCGGGTACGTGCACCACTTCATCGACAAGCCGACGATCGCGGCAGTCAACGGCGCTGCGCTCGGCGGCGGCACCGAGATCGCCCTCGCCAGCGACCTGGTGGTCGCGGCCGAGAGCGCGTGTTTCGGCCTACCGGAGGTGAAGCGCGGCCTGGTCGCCGCCGCGGGCGGGGTGTTCCGGATCGTCGACCATCTGCCGCGCAAGGTGGCGGTCGAGCTGCTGTTCACCGGTGATCCGATCTCGGCGGCCGATGCGGCCAAGTGGGGCTTGATCAACCAGGTGGTGCCCGACGGGACGGCGCTCGACGCCGCGATCGCGCTGGCGGGACGTGTCACCGCCAACGCGCCGTTGGCGGTCCGGGTCTCAAAGCGGGTGGCCTACGGGGTCGACCACGGCGTCATCACCGACGAGGAACCTCGGTGGGACCGGTTGTTTACTGAGGTCAAATCGTTGATGGCGTCCGAGGACGCCAAGGAGGGACCGTTGGCGTTCGCCCAGAAGCGCCGGCCGGTCTGGAAGGCGCAGTAAGGCACGGTAAAGCTGCGCGGACGCTAGCCTGCCGGCGGGGATGGCGGGGCCGATGTCGACGTGGTCGTGGTCGTGGTCGTGGCGGTGGTGGCGCTGGTCGTGGCCGGGCTGATCGGCGAAGGGCCGCTCGACGGGTCCAGCACCGTGTCGATCAGGTAGATCCGCGCGTGGCCGGCCACGATGCCGCCGCACACCACTTTGGCAGCGTTGTTGATCTTGATATTGTCGCCCTTGCCGTCGATGCCGATGTCCGTGCCCTCCTGTGTGGGCCGCTGGCCCTTCACGTCGTCGGGACCGAGCAGACCGAGGAACATGTGGTACTCGAGGACCTTGGTCAGCGTGTCCTGGTCGGTCTTGAGCGCACTGAGTTGCGCGGGCGGCAGCTGCGCAAACGCCTCGTTGGTCGGCGCGAAGATCACATACGGGCCGTTGTCCAGCATCGCCACAAGGTTGACCGCGGGATTGAACTGGCCCGAAATCGCGGAATTGAACGTGCTGATGTCGGGGATGCTGGCCAACGCGACGTCGGTCTGGTCGTTATGCAGGGCCTTGTACCCCGGCACCTGCTGCTTGAACGCATCGCAGCCGGGTCCCTGCGGATCGGGGAACTCAGGCGTGGGTTGCGGGTCCGCGGATGCAGTGATCGACAGCGGTACCGACGCGGCGATCGCCGCGATCCCCGCGGCAGCGCCCAGCAGCTTGCGGGTGCGAGGCTTCACTTCATGCTCCTTCTCACGTCGAGAGGCATGTTAGGGGCTCTTGTAGTGCAACGCCAAAATGGGCCCCTCACGCCGGCGATAAAAGATTGCGAGTACTCGCTATCTATGTTAGGCTCCCCTGCCATGACATATGACGTGATCATTCGCAACGGCTTGTGGTTCGACGGGACCGGCAATACCCCGCAGATTCGGACCCTGGGCCTTCGCGACGGCGTCGTGGCTACCGTGTCTACGCGGCCGCTGGACGAGACCGGCTGCCCTGACGTGATCGACGCCGCGGGGAAGTGGGTCGTTCCCGGCTTCGTCGACGTGCACACGCACTACGACGCGGAGATTCTTCTCGATCCGGGCTTGCGGGAGTCGGTGCGGCACGGCGTCACGACGGTGCTGCTGGGCAACTGCTCGCTGTCGGCGATCTACGCCGACTCCGAGGACGCCGCCGATCTCTTCAGCCGGGTGGAGGCGGTGCCGCGAAAGTACGTCATCGGTGCGCTCAACGCGAAGAAGACATGGTCGAGCCCCGCTGAATACGTGCAGGCGCTGGACGACCTCCCGCTCGGGCCGAATGTCAGCTCGATGCTCGGTCATTCGGATCTGCGGACCTCGGTGCTCGGGCTGAGCCGCGCCACCACCGACGACGTCAAACCCACCGACGCCGAACTGGACAGGATGGCCGCGATGCTCGATGAGGCCCTCGACGCCGGTCTTCTCGGCATGTCCGGGATGGACGCGGCGATCGACAAGCTTGACGGAGAGCGGTACCGGTCGCGTGCGCTGCCGTCGACGTTTGCGACCTGGCGGGAACGGCGGAAGCTGATCAAGGTGCTACGCAAGCGCGGCCGCGTCCTGCAGAGCGCCCCCGACGTGAACAAGCCGATTACCGCACTGCTGTTCTTCCTGTCGAGTAGCCGGATATTCGGACGCCGCAAGGGCGTCCGGATGAGCCTGCTCGTATCGGCTGACGCGAAGTCGAACCCGGCCGCGGTGGGCGTGTTCGGTCCGGGCACGCGACTGCTCAACGCGCTGTTCGGTTCGAGCGTGAAGTTCCAGCATCTGCCGGTGCCGTTCGAGTTGTACTCGGACGGAATCGATCTGCCGGTCTTCGAGGAGTTCGGCGCGGGCACCGCGGCGCTGCACCTGCGCGATCAGTTGGAGCGCAACAAGCTGCTCGCCGACAAAGAATACCGGCGTGAGTTCCGGCGGGAGTTCGAAAAGATCAAGTTGGGTCCGACCTTGTGGCATCGCGACTTTCACGATGCGGTCATCGTCGAATGCCCGGATGAATCGCTTATTGGCAAGAGCTTCGGGCAGATCGCCGATGAGCGCGGTCTTCACCCGCTCGACGCGTTCCTGGATGTGCTCGTCGAAAACGGCGAGCGCAACGTCCGTTGGACGACCACGGTCGCCAACCACCGGCCCAGGCGGCTCAACAAGCTCGCCGCCGAGCCCACCATCCACATGGGGTTCTCGGACGCGGGTGCGCATCTGCGCAACATGGCGTTCTACAACTTCTCGCTGCGGCTGCTCAAGCGGGTGCTCGACGCCGGGCGGGCCGGAGATCCGTTCATGACGGTCGAGCACGCCGTTCACCGCCTGACCGCGGAGGTCGCCGACTGGTTCGGGCTCGACGCCGGCACGCTGCGCGAGGGCGATCGCGCTGACTTCGTGGTGATCGATCCCGCCGGACTCGACGACTCGGTGGACGGCTACTACGAGGAGAAGGTGCCGTTCTACGGCGGACTCAGCCGCATGGTCAACCGCAACGACGCGGCCGTGGTCGCGACGGGCGTCGGCGGTGCGGTGGTATTCCGCAACGGCGAGTTCTGCGAGGGTTACGGCACCACCGCGAGGTCCGGCCGGTTCCTCCGGGCCGGGACCCCGGTGCCGGCAGGCGTCTGACATGGCCAGAACCCAGCGGGAACGCCGGGAGGGTACCGTCGCGCGTCTGCTCGACGCGAGCATCGCCACGATCGTCGAGGTCGGCTATTCCCGAGCCTCGGCCGCAGTGATCACCAAGCGGGCCGACGTGTCGGTGGGCGCCCTGTTCCGGCACTTCGACACCATGGGCGACTTCATGGCGGCCACCGCATACGAGGTACTGCGCCGGCAGCTCGACCTGTTCACCAAGCAGGTCGCGGAGATTCCAGCCGACGGGCCGGCGCTCGCCGAGGTCTTGACGATCCTGCGCGACATCACCCGCAACCCCACCAACGCCGTGATGTACGAGCTGATGATCGCGGCGCGTACCGATGAAAAGCTCAGGGCCACACTGCAGGACGTGCTGACCGAGTACAGCGCCAAGATCTACGATGTGGCACGCGCCTTGCCAGGTGTCGAGAACGTGCCGGAGGAGACCTTTGCCGCACTCGCGGCGACGCTGATGAACACGTTCGACGGGTCCGCGTTGTTGAGGGCCGTGCTCCCGCAGCCCGAGATCGACGCCCAGCAGGTCCCACTTTTGGCCTCGCTTCTGACCGAGGCGTACCGCGGTCCCGGTTAGCAGTCGGTGAAGGTGGGGGAGCGGCGCTGCTGGAACGCGCGCACGCCCTCCTTGAAGTCGTCGGACGTGATCAACGCCGACTGGCCTTGCTTCTCGCGCTCGAGCGCGGCGTCGAGTTCGGTGAGCGTGGCGGTATTGATCGCATCCTTGGTGTTGCGGAGCGCCACCGCGGGACCGCTGACCAAGGCGGCCACCACTTTGTCGACCTCGGCGTCGAAGCGGTCGGCGGGAAAGACCGCGGTGACAAGGCCCCAGTCCAACGCCTCGCGCGCCGAAATCCGTTCGGCCAACAGGGCCATGCGCATCGCGCGGAGGCGCCCGACCGCGGCGGCGACCAATGCCGATGCGCCACCATCGGGCATCAGCCCGATCTTGGTGAACGCGAGCATGAAAAACGCCGTCTCCGACGCCAATACGATGTCGCAGGCGATCGCCAGCGATGCGGCCACCCCGGCGGCGGGACCATGCACGACGGCGACGGCCGGCTTCGGCAGCGCCACGATCGCGCGGACGGCGCGGTTGGCCTCGTCGATGACGTCGGTGGGAGAACCCGCGCTGCGCGTGTTCTGGTCGCCTGCGCCGATGCCGGCGCCCGAGCTGAAGCCGCGGCCGGCGCCTTTGAGGCGAACCACCCTGACGCGCTCGTCCGAGGCGGCGCGGTCCACCGAATCGGCGATACCGGCCAGCATCGCCTGGGTGAGCGAGTTCAGGCTGTCCGGGCGGTTCATCGTGATCGTCAGCACGCCGTCGGCGAGCTCCACCGTCAGCCCATTGACGGTCTCATAGGCCCGGCTGCTGGAATCGACGGTTGTCATGGCTACACCTTAGGGCTCTGTATAGTTCGACCAACCAGTGGGTCGGCTCATCGCCGACCGAGCGAAAGGATTCGATCAGTGGAGATCAAAGACGCCGTAGCCGTCGTGACCGGCGGCGCCTCGGGCCTGGGACTGGCCACGACGAAACGGCTGCTCGATGCCGGTGCGCAGGTGGTCGTGCTCGATATCCGGGGCAAGGAGGCCGTCGACGAACTCGGCAATCGCGCCACCTTCGCGCCGACCGATGTCACCGACGAGGCCGCCGTCACCGCCGCGCTGGACACCGCCGAATCGCTCGGGCCGGTGCGCATCGTGGTGAACTGCGCCGGTACCGGTAACGCGATCAAGACATTGGGCAAGGACGGACCGTTTCCGCTCGACCTGTTCCGCAAGGTCGTCGAGATCAACCTGATCGGTACGTTCAACGTGGTCCGGCTTGGCGCCGAACGCATCGCCAAGACTCAGCCGGTGGGCGAGGAGCGCGGAGTGATCATCAACACCGCGTCGGTCGCGGCCTTCGACGGCCAGATCGGACAGGCGGCCTACTCGGCGTCGAAGGGCGGTGTCGTCGGCATGACCCTGCCGATCGCCCGTGACCTGGCCCGCGACCTGATTCGCGTCGTGACCATCGCGCCGGGATTGTTCGACACCCCCCTGCTGGCCGGACTGCCCGAGCCTGCCAGGGAGTCGCTGGGCAAACAGGTGCCGCACCCCAGTCGGCTCGGCAAGCCCGATGAGTTCGGCGCGCTGGCCCTCCACATCGTGGAGAACCCGATGCTGAATGGCGAGGTTATCCGCCTCGACGGCGCAATCCGAATGGCCCCGCGGTGACTACGTGAATCAGCGGGTTGCGGTCAGACAGCCGGCGCCAGCGGGTGCCAGTCGTCCAGCTGCTCCGACGTGTCGCCCTCGACCAGGACATCGCCGTGGTAGAGCGCATCGAAGTCAACCTTAATGACGTCGGCACTGTCGTCATCGATCCACATGCCTCAGAGGTTATTGGTCACCTCTAAGAGGACTTTGAGTCACGGTTCGGAAAACGTTGGCAATTCCTACCGGCGGGTAGGTTGGCGGGCGGCTCGTAGGGGGTGACGACATCCAACAGCGCGCTTGCGTTCGGCGTGCCGGGACGCTGGCGTCTGGCGGGTGTTCGCAGGCAAACCTTGACGCGGACAAGTTATCCTTGATAAGTTATCGGCGATAAATTGCCTGTGACGTCACCGTAAGGACACTCGTGCTTCACGGAATTGCCCGGCTGGCCATCGCCGCACCACGGCGCATCATCGCGGTGGCGTTGCTGGTGATGGTCGGAACCGCCGTGTTCGGCATCCCGGTGGCCAAGAGCCTTTCGGCCGGAGGCTTCCAAGACCCGACGTCACAGTCGGCGCAAGCCCAGCGGATGCTCTCGCAGACGTTCGGTCAGGGTGACATGCAGCTGGTCATCAGCGTGACGTCCGAGGCGGGTGCGCAAAGCCCCGCGGCGCAGTCCGCGGGCAGAGACATCGTTCGCCAGCTGTCGGCGTCACCGTTCGTCGCCAAGGTGGACTCGGCATGGACGTCAGCGCCGTCGGCGGCGCCGGCGCTGGTGAGCAGGGACGGCAAGACCGGCTTGATCGTCGCGGGCATCTCCGGCACCGAAAACGACGCGCAGCAGCACGCGAATGCGCTGACCGCCCGGGTGGTGCACGATCGCGAGGGCGTCACCGTCAAGTCCGGTGGCGAGGCGATGATCTACCGGCAGATCACCAGCCAGAGTGAAAAAGACCTGCTGCTGATGGAGTCGATCGCGATCCCGTTGAGCTTCATCGTGCTGGTCTGGGTGTTCGGCGGCCTGCTCGCGGCCGCACTGCCACTGGCGGTGGGCGGGTTCGCCATCCTCGGCTCGATGGCCGTGCTGCACGCGATCACGTTCCTCACCGACGTGTCGATCTTCGCGCTTAACCTCAGCGTGGCCATGGGACTGGCGCTGGCGATCGACTACACGCTGCTGATCATCAGCCGGTACCGCGACGAAATCGCGGACGGCGTCGAGCCTGACGAGGCGCTTGTGCGCACGATGATGACCGCCGGCCGCACCGTGCTGTTCTCGGCGATGACGGTCGCGCTGTCGATGGTTGCGATGGTGCTGTTTCCGATGTACTTCCTGAAGTCGTTCGCGTACGCGGGGGTCGCCGTGGTGGCATTCGCGGCGGCCGCCGCGATTTTCGTGACGCCCGCAGCGATCGCGCTGCTCGGCGACCGGCTGGGCCGGGCCAAGCCGGTCAAGAAACCGGTCCAGCAGGCGTTCTGGTATCGGTCGACCAAATTCGTGATGCGCCATGCGATTCCGGTCGGCGTGGTGATCATCGCGCTGCTGCTGGTGCTCGGCGCCCCTTTCCTTGGTGTGAAGTGGGGTTTCCCCGATGACCGCGTGCTGCCCCATACCGCATCGGCGCGCCAGATCGGTGACAGCCTGCGCAGCGACTTCGCCGTCGACGCCGCGACCGACGTGATCGCGGTGATCCCCGATGTTTCCGGCGTCGAGCCCGACAAGCTGAGCGCCTACGCCGCAGAACTTTCCAAGGTGCCGGACGTTTCGTCGGTCTCGGCACCTGGCGGAACATTTGTGCGCGGGACAGCAGTGGGGCCGCCGTCGGCGGCAACCGCAGTCAAGGACGGCCGCGCGTTCATCACGATCGGCAGCACCGCGCCGCTGTTCAGCCAGGCCTCGGAGACCCAGCTCGACCGGCTGCACGCCGTTCGCGGACCCGCGGGTCACGACGTGCTGCTCACGGGGACGGCCCAGATCAATCGCGACAGCAGCAAGGCCGTCACGTCGCAAATACCCAGTGTGCTGGCGGTGATCGCGGTGATCACGTTCGTGCTGCTATTCAGCCTGACCGGCAGCGTGGTGCTGCCGCTGAAAGCGTTGCTGCTCAACGTGTTGTCGCTTTCCGCGGCGTTCGGCGCGCTGGTCTGGATCTTCCAGGACGGCCACCTGGGCGCATTCGGGACCACGTCGACCGGCACGCTCGTCGCGAACATGCCGGTGCTGATGTTCTGCATCGCATTCGGCCTGTCGATGGACTACGAGGTCTTCCTGATCTCCAGAATCCGCGAGTACTGGCTGGAATCCGGAAGAACTCGCGGCGACAACGACGAGAGTGTCGCGCTCGGCCTGGCGCGCACCGGTCGTGTCGTGACCGCGGCGGCGCTGTTGATGTCGATCTCGTTCGGGGCGCTCATCGCCGCTCAGGTGTCGTTCATGCGGATGTTCGGCGTCGGCCTCACGCTTGCGGTGTTGGTGGACGCGACGCTGGTTAGGATGCTGCTCGTGCCCGCGTTCATGCATGTGCTGGGACGGGCGAACTGGTGGGCGCCGAAGCCATTGGCGCGGCTGCACGCTCGCTTCGGGATCAGCGAGTCGGGCGCACCAGAGATTGCCACGGAAGCCCGTCAGGGTGTCGCGTCCCATTCGTAGCACCGACCGCAGGAGGCGGGCGCCTCGCGGCGCCGGCAATCAACTGCGCGACGAGATCCTGGACGCAGCCACGGAGCTGCTGCTGGAAACGGGCCACGCGAAAGCGGTTTCGATCCGCTCCGTCGCCGAACGCGTGGGGGTGACGCCGCCGTCGATCTACCTGCACTTCACGGACAAGGACGCGCTGCTGGACGCGGTGTGTGCGCGCTACTTCGAGAAGCTCGACGAGGAGATGCAACTCGCCGCGATCGGGCAGACCAGCCCACTGGACGTGTTGCGGGCGCTGGGCCAGGCGTACGTGCGGTTCGCGGTGCAGACCCCCGAGCTGTACCGCATCGCGACCATGGGCGAGGGACGACCCGGCAGCGACGTCGACGTCACGCTCAACAGCTCGGCGTTCAGGCACATGCGTGCCGGTGTCATCGCGATGATGGACGAGGGAATCTACGTCCGTGACGATCCGACCCGGGTGGCGCTCGAACTGTGGTCGGCGGCCCACGGTGTGGCGGCGCTGCTGATCGCCAAGCCGTATCTGCCATGGGGCGATGTCGAGGTGTTCACCGACCGAGTGCTGCGGGCGGTGTGCTGCGGCCAGATTGTCGGCGGAATCATCGGATACGACGCCCGCCCGCAGCACGCCGTCAGATCGCTGATGAAACTCAAGGACCGGGATGAATGACAGACCAGGATGAATGACAAGCGCACGCGTGTGGACAACCCGTTTTTCGCGCGGGTCTGGTCCTTCCTGGCCGATCACGAGTCTGAGCAGGTGCGGGCGATGCGGCGGGAGAATTTGGCCGGTTTGACGGGCCGCGTGCTCGAGGTCGGCGCGGGCACCGGTACGAATTTCGTGCTGTACCCGACCTCGGTGGAAGAGGTGGTCGCGATCGAGCCGGAACCCCGCCTGACGGCGGCGGCGCAGCGAACCGCGACGACCGCTCCGGTGCCCGTGTCGGTGTCGGATTGCACCGTTGAGGAGCTCGACCGTGGCGCATCGTTCGACGCCGTGGTGTGCTCGCTCGTGCTGTGTTCGATCGACGATCAGGAAGGCGTTCTGCGGCAACTATTTTCACATCTTCGGCCCGGCGGCGAGCTGCGTTACCTCGAGCATGTGGCCAGCGGCGGGGTCAGGGGTGGATTGCAGCGGTTGGCGGACTCCACCCTGTGGCCGCGACTATTCGGCAACTGTCACACACACCGCGACACCGAGACCGCGATCATCAACGCCGGGTTTGAGTTGCAGACGCGGCGGCGCGACGTCGTGATTCCGGCCTGGGTGCCGGTACCCTCAGCCGAGTTCGCCCTGGGCCGGGCCGTTCGACCGGCCTAGCGTGAGCTGATCAGCTCGTCGATCCGGCCCAGCAGACCCGGCAATGCATGTGCGGCGGTGTCGCGGACGACAGCCGTGGCGCTGTCCGAGAGGGGCGTGCTGTCCGGGTTGACCTCCACGACGGGGATGCCCTGCGCCAGTGCGGCCGACGGCAATCCGGCAGCGGGATAAACGATGCCGGACGTGCCCACCACCACGACAAGGTCGGCGCCGGCGACCGCCTCGACCGCCTGCCGCCACGGCTCGTCGGGGAGCGCCTCGCCGAACCACACCACCCCCGGGCGGATCCGGCCGCCGCAGTCGCACACCGGCGGGTCGACCGCGCCGACCGGCTCCGGCATGTCGGGCAGCTCACCGGCATACGGCTTGCCACACCGAGAACACCGGAAGTCGAACAGGCTGCCATGCAGGTGCGCGACGTGCTGACTGCCCGCACGCTCGTGCAGGTTGTCGATGTTCTGGGTCACGACACGTACGTCGGCGTGACGCTGCCAATCGGCGACCGCGAAGTGCCCCGCATTGGGTTCGACCGCCTTGACCAAGTGATAACGCCACAGATACCACGCCCACACCACGTCGGGCTGGCGCCGCCACGCCCGCGGGCTGGCGAGCTCCTCCGGATCGAATGTCTCCCACAGGCCGGTTTGGGCATCGCGGAACGTCTCGACCCCGCTCTCGGCCGACATGCCCGCTCCGCTGAGCACCGTGACTTGCACTAATCCAAGGTAGCGGCCCGCGCGTTATCTTGAACACGTGCCCGAGTTGGCCGACTGGGTGCGGTTGGATGCGACCGCGGGCACGCCGCTGTTCGAGCAATTGAGGACCCAGATCATCGACGGCATTCGGGAGGGGCGGCTGGCCGCGGGCGCCCGGCTGCCGACGGTGCGGGATCTGGCTGGGCGGCTCGGGTTGGCGGTGAACACCGTTGCCCGGACGTATCGCGAACTCGAGACGGCCGGCATGGTCGAAACCCGCCGCCGACTGGGCACCTTCGTCTGTGGTGTCGATCCTGGCGACGCCGCCATGGTCGCCGCGGCGCGGACTTTCGTCGACTCGGCGCGGGCGCTGGGGATCGGACCCGACAAGGCGGTGCGGTACGTCAAGACGGCGTTCGGGCGGTCCTAGAGGTCAGCGGGGCGCACGCTACCGGCGCAGCACCTTGTCTATCGTGCGCAGGTTGCGGGTGGTGGTCGACGATTTGTAGCGCTTTTTGCCCATCGTCCTGCCGATCGCGCTGTCCAGCGTCTTCGACCGCGGGACCTGCCAATAGATCACGCCGTCGCCGCGCTCAATCCGTTCACCCGGGCCGGGTTCCAGGGCCGCCAGCTCGTCGAGCACGCCGGGCTCGGACACGAACGTCACGTATGAGTGGGTGTCGGGCACCTCGCGCTCGAACGGGTAGCCCTCGGAGATGGCCGCCACGGTGTCGATCTCGTAGACCAAAACCCACGCGTCATAGCCGAACGCCTCCCGCAGTGCCCCCTCCGCCGTTTTGCGCACCGATGCGACGTTGGCCCCGGACTCCAGCACCACGTTGCCGCTGGCAAGGATCGTTCGGACACTGCCGAACCCGGCGTCCCGTAACGCCGACGCCACCTCGGCCATCTTCAAGTTCACGCCGCCGACATTGACGCCGCGGAGGAACGCCGCATACTCGGTCATTGCCGACCAATCGTAGAGATCAATGCGCGGACGTAGGCTCTCTGCATGGCGCCGCAGGCATTCGACGACAAGCTGCTCGCCGTCATCAGCGGAAACTCGCTGGGCGTGCTGGCCACCATCAAGCGCGACGGGCGCCCGCAGCTGTCGAACGTGTCGTATCACTTTGATCCGCGCGCCAATGCCATCGAGGTGTCGATCACCGAGCCGAGAGCGAAGACACGCAATCTGCGCCGCGATCCGCGGGCCTCGATCCTGGTGAGCGCCGACGACGGCTGGTCGTACGCGGTCGCCGAGGGCACCGCCGAGCTGAGCCCGCCGGCAGCCGATCCGCACGACGACACCGTCGAGGCCCTGATCCGGTTGTATCGCAGCATCGCGGGTGAGCACCCGGACTGGGATGATTACCGGCGCGCGATGGTCACCGACCGGCGGGTGCTGATGCGGTTGCCGATCTCGCACGTCTACGGAATGCCGCCGGGAGTCCGGTAGCGCGTTAGCCTGTGGACATGGCAGCGGACGAGGGTCCTCCCCGGCAAGCGGGCGATGCCCGCACTGAAACCGATACCAAGCGCAAGTTCCGCGAGGCGTTGGAACGCAAGAACGCCCGCGCGGCCGGCGGGCAGCAACACAAGGATGCCGGCGCCAAGCAAGCGCCCACGCATGGCCCGGCTGAGCAGCGACGGGAGTTCCGCCGCAAGAGCGGCTAGCCGGTCAGCGCGCGGCCCTGCGCTCCTCCACCAAAATTGCGGCCAGACACACGGCGGCGAGCGCCGATACCGCCAGGGCGAACACGATTCCCGCCGTGCGAAGCCCCCACGCCTCCGCCGCGAGCCCTTCGCCGACCACCGGAAGCGAGATCGCGACGTAGGCGACGACGAAGTAGGTGGAACTCACCTCTGCGCGCCGATCCGGCGGCGTCAGCTCGGCCACCGCGGCCAGGCCACGGCTGAAGCTGACGCCCTGGCCGGCACCCGCGACGAGCGCGCCGAGAATCAGCAGCGTCAGGCTCGAAAACTGCAGGGATGCAGCGATGATCAGCATGCCGATCACGAGCACGCCGCATCCCGCTGCGACGGCCCGGTTGGCGTCGATCCGCCCGGCCGCCAACTGAGCGCACGCCGACGCGGCCGAGAGTGAGCAGACGATCGCCCCGGCGACGGCGTGGTTGCTGATGCCGATGATGCCGGCCAGAAATGACGGCGACACCGCGTTGAACAGGCCGAGCACCGCGAAGCCGGCGAACGCCGCGGTGGCGGCGATGACGAACACCGTGCGCACCTCTACGGGCACCGACAGCCGCTGCAGCCCGATGCGGCCGCTGCGTGGGCTGGTTTCGGGGGCGATGGCCACCGATGCCGCCGCGAGCAGCATCAGCGCGATGTGTACGACGAACGCGAGCTTCAGCGGCGCTGGCGCGTACTGCACCAACAGTCCGGCGAGCAATGGCCCCAGACCCAGGCCGCCAATGTTGGCGACCGTCGCGATCGCCGCCGCGCGGCCTCGCCATTCTTGCGGCGCCGCCTCGATGACGGCCGCCGTCGCGGTGCCGGTGGCGACCCCGGCCGACAAGCCGGACAAGAGCCGGCCCAGCAGCAGGTCGTCGGTCCCGGTGGCGGCCAGGAACACGCCGGCGCTGCCTATTGCGAATGCGATCGCCAGCAACAGCATTGGACGTCGGCCGACCGCGTCGGACCAGCGGCCGAAAGCCAGCAGCGCGGCCAGCACGCCGCCCGCGTACGTCGCGAACACCACCGTGGTGGTCACTACGGAGAAGTGGAAGCGTGCCGAGTAGAGCGCGTACATCGGCGTCGGCATCGTGGTGCCCACCATGAGCGCCGCGAACGTGCAGGCCAGGAGCGGAAATGCGAGTCTTACGCGCCAGTTTTTGGGCACCGCTGATCGTGATCAAACGCTCAGCGGAACGCGCGGATTTCGGCGGTCTCCTCTGGCGTTAGCTGGCGCGGAACCTCGCCGTGCGCGAATTTCTCGCTCTGAACGTGGTGCTTGATGTCGTCCACGACCTCCGGGTTCGCCAGCGTGGACACATCACCCACATCGGCGAAGTTCGAGATCCCGGCGATCACGCGGCGCATGATCTTGCCGGACCGCGTCTTGGGCATGTCCGGCACGATCCACACGTGCGCGGGCCGGGCGATCTTCCCGATCTCGCGCTCGATCGCCGCCGTGACCTTTTCCTCCACCGCACGGGTCGGCTGCAGGCCCTTCCTCAGCGACACGTACATCTCCACGGCCCGGCCGCGGCTCTCGTCGATCACCGGGACCGCGGCCGCCTCGCTGATCTCCTCCACGGTCAGGCTGGCCGACTCTAATTCCTTGGTGCCCAGCCGGTGGCCGGCCACGTTGATCACGTCGTCCACCCGGCCCAGGATGCGGAAGTAGCCGTCCGCGGCTTGCAGCGCACCGTCGCCGGCGAAGTACGGCCAGTCGCGCCAGTCCTTGCTCTCCGGATCACGGCAGTACTTGCGGTAGTACGTATCCACGAACCGTTCGGGCTGGCCCCAGATGCCCTGGAACCCGCCGGGCCACGGGTTGCGGATGCAGATGTTGCCCGCCGTTGCGCTGCCGGCCTCGACCACCTTGCCGTCCTCGTCGTAGATCAGTGGGTAGATGCCCAGGGCGCCGGGACCGCAGCTGCCGGGCTTCATTTGCTGTAGGCCGGGGAGCGTGGCACCGAGGAAACCGCCGGTCTCCGTCTGCCACCAGGTGTCCACGATCACGGCCTCGCCCTTGCCGACGGCATGGTAGTACCACCGCCAGACCTCAGGCTCGATCGGCTCGCCGACCGTGGTCATGTGCTTGAAGTGGTAGTTGTACTTCGCCGGCTCGTCCGGGCCTAGCTTGCGCAGCATCCGGATCGTGGTCGGCGCGGTGTGGAAGATCGTCACGCCGAGCCGCTCGGCGATCCGCCACAGACGGCCGGCATCCGGGTAGGTTGGCACGCCCTCGTACAGCACGCTTGTGGCGCCCAGCGCCAGCGGCCCGTACACGATGTAGCTGTGCCCGGTGATCCAGCCGATGTCCGCGGCGCACCAGTACGTGTCGCTGAGCTGGATGTCCTGGTAGTACTTGGACGTCCCGGTCACGTAGGACAGGTAGCCGCCGGTGGAGTGCTGGCAGCCCTTGGGTTTGCCGGTCGTGCCGCTGGTGTACATCAGGAACAGCGGGGCCTCGGCCGGCATGGACACCGGTTCGATAACGGCGCCCCGGTACACGCCGGCGATGTCGTCCACCAGCTCGTCACGGCCGTTGACCATCGGCGTGGGGGAGCTGTAGCGGCCGGGGTAGCGGCTGAACACCAGCACCTTGTCGACGTCCTGGCCCAGCTGCCTGGCCTCGACCACCGCCTCGTCGGCCTTGATCTTGTGATCGATCAGCGTGCCGTTGCGGTGGTAGGCGTCGATGGTGATCAGGATGCGGCTCCCTGAGTCGGCGATCCGGCCGCCGGCCGCGGTGCCGCTGAACCCGCCGAACACCTGGGAGTGGATCACGCCGAGCCGCGCGCAGGCCAGCATGGCAATGGGCAGCTCGGGCACCATCGGCAGGTGGAACGTGACGCGGTCACCGGTCTTCAGGCCGCAGTGATATCGGAGCAGCGCGGCGAATTCGTTCACCCGCCGGTAGAGCTCCTGATACGTGATGGTCTGGGGACCCTCGGATTCCGGCTCGGGCACCCAGAGCAAGGCCGCCTTGTTGCGGTCGCGGGTGCGGTGCCGGTCGACGCAGTTGTAGCAGGCGTTGAGCTTGCCACCGGTGAACCAGCGCCAGAACGGTGGATTGCTGGTGTCCAGCACGGTCTGCCAGGGTTCGTCCCAGGTGAGCAGGTCGGCGTATTCGGTGAAACAGTCCGGGAAATTCTGCTCCGCGAACCGGTCCACTACCTCCGGGTCATTTGAATTTGCCTGCTCGACGAATTTCGGCGGGGGAGGGATGTAGTCCTCCTCACGCCAGTGCACCGCGATTTGCGCTTCGGACACGGCCGGTATGCGGGATTCGGTCGTCATGGGTCAACCTCCAGGGAAGGCGAGAACACGGCGCCACCGGCCACGCCTGTGGCCGGTGGTACGGGTGCGGGTTGATCAGCGCCGGTCGGGAGCCAGTGGGAAGACCGGCAGCAGGGTGCGCTTCCAGGTGGAGTTGGCCACCACGGCGCACGACGCGTACCAGGCCAGTGCCGCGGTGATCAAGCCAAGCCAGCCGCCCAGCTTGGCGATGGCCGAGGTCTGGCTCCAGATGCCGATGGTCAGGGCGACGAAGGTCAGCGTCAGGAACACGAAGACCCCGAGCACCGCGCCGTTGACCCGGGCCGCTGCGATCGTCATGTAGCCGGTGAAGATCGCCCAGCCCAGCAGGTAGAGGCCGGTCGCGATGTGCGCGTTGCCACCGAGGCCCGGCTCCACGTACTTGACGTAGGCGGCAAAGGACAGCCAGAACGCGCCGAACGAACAGAACGCCAGCGTGCCGAACGTGTTGCCCTTCCGGAATTCCCACAAACCGGCCACGAACTGGGCCAGACCGCCGTAGAACAGCGCAAGCGGCAGGACCACCGCGACCAGGCCGGGGGTCGTGATCAATCCGGCGTTGAAAACACTGAGCACGAACGTCGTCATGGCGAAACCCGCGAGACCGAGCGGGCCCGGATCAGCGATGTACGCGGTGGGGTCCGCTACCTGTGGCTGGGCGCCGACCGCCGCGGTCGATGCGCCCGTTTCCGATTCGATGTGTACCACCACCTACTCCTCTCGACCGCGGCCGGACAGACCGGCGACATATAGGTGTGATGCACATCTCAGGGTAGTCGGAATAGCCCCAACGTTTTACAGGAAACCCCAGCCGGGGTGATCAGGCAGGCACCGGACGTTCGCAGCGCGGGCAGGTGCGATCCGGCGTGGGCCAGCGGCCGGCGCAGTACCGGCAGTAGTAACGGCGCACCCACCAGACAAGGGCCAGCGACGGCGCGGCCACGGTGAGCCCGGCGCCGATCCACAGCAGCGCCGGCACGGTCCCGGCCATGACCAGGCCGAGCCCGAGCCCGACCCCGCTGACCAGGCCTAATACCACCTGCCAGGCGGTTAGCACGCCCGGCCTCATGTCGCGCAGCCGTGCGTGCAGCCCCGGCTCCTCGACCCGCAGGGCGCGCTCCAGCCCTTCCAGGACGTGTGCTTCGTCGTCGCTGAGCTCCACCTCTGCCAGCTCCTTGTCGCCGGGATTGCTATATGAAATGCCGTGGGAAATGCCACAGCCCAAAAACGAGGTCATCATCGGCCAGTGTCCGTGACCAGTCCACCGTACAACCGCTCTCCGTTGCCGGCTGACCCGTGGCCGAATCGCCAGGATGTTTGCCAGTCCACGCGCAGTCCTAGACTGGCCCGGTGGCGAAATTGCAGCTGGTGGGTGACCCGGCGGCCGACGCGCTGCTCGACGACAATCCGATGGCCCTGCTGATCGGCATGCTGCTCGATCAACAGGTGCCGATGGAGACGGCGTTCGCCGGGCCGAAGAAGCTCCTCGACCGCATCGGCGCGATCGAGGCGGCGCAGATTGCCGACTACGACCCGGAGAAGTTCGCGGCGCTGTGCGCGGAACGCCCTGCGGTGCACCGGTTTCCGGGATCGATGGCCAAGCGGATCCAGGCGCTGGCGAAAGAGATCGTCGACCGCTACGACGGGGACGCGGCCGCGCTGTGGACGCAGGGCAATCCCGACGGTGCCGAAGTCTTGCGCCGGCTGAAGGGACTGCCCGGATTCGGTGAGCAGAAGGCGCGAATCTTCCTGGCGCTTCTGGGCAAGCAGTACGGCGTGACGCCGAAGGGCTGGCGCGCCGCGGCGGGCGACTACGGCAAGGCCGGCACGCACATGTCCGTCGCCGACATCGTCGACGCCGGGTCACTCGAGCATGTGCGCTCCTACAAGAAGCGGCTGAAAGCGGCATCGAAGCGGGGCTAGCAGCGCCTCAATGTGTCATCGTGAAGAGATGAAGACACACCTTAACTGCCCGTGCGGCGAAGCGATCACCGGCCAGGATGAGGACGATCTCGTCGAGAAGACTCAAAAGCACCTGGCGGACGTGCATCCCGGTCGTGAGTACGACCGCGATGCCATCCTTTTCATGGCCTACTGACCCAATGGGCTGAGGTGATCAGGGCACGACGGTCGAGCCGATCGTCGGCAGGAACGTGCACTGCCTTTCGGTGGTCGTCACCTGCCCGAAGATCGTCGACATGATGCTGCCCGACCCGGTGTCGGTAATCGCGACCAGTGTGGTCGGACCGTTCGGGTTGATGTCCGGGTTCGGCTTCAGGGTGGCGGTGCCGGATTTGCCCGTCGAGAGATTCACCCAAGTCACGTTCAGCGGGAGCTTCTGCTCGGGCGCGGGACCGGGCGTGCCGAGGGCGGTGAACACGTACGCGGTCTGACCCGCCTTGGGACCGGGCTTCGGGATCGGTGCCGGGCCGGCCACCGATATCGCAGTCGCGATCACGTTGCCGCCGTCGGCAACGCAGCCGTTTCCGATTGACGGGTACATGAACTCCTGCGTCGGCGGGGCGTCGGGGCCGAACGCAGGCGGCGCGGCGTCGGGCGGGGGCGCTTCGGGGGCTGGGGCGGGTGTGGAGTCGGGCGCGGCACCGGGCGCCGGTGCGAGCGCTTCCCCGGTTGCCGGCCCGACGACATGGGCGGGATCGATCCCGGCAGGCAGATGCGGCTCGGTCCCGGGCACTGCACCTGGCGCGGGATCGTGTCTTGCCGGGATCACCGCCGACGGTTGCCCAGCCGGCGGTTGCTGGACGAACTGGTTGACCGACGATGCGACCTCCCTGGAATCGGCTGGCGCGGCCGTGTTTCCCGCAAAGGCTGAGGCGGCCGCCATCAACATCGACGCAGCGTTCTGCGGATTGGCGGCGGCCTGCTCAAGCACCGGGCTGAGTTGCTGGATCGCCGGAAGGCCGGGCGCCTGCGCGATGCCGATCGGGATCGGCGGCGGCGCAGGGTCGGCGGCCGCAACTCCTGTCGTCAAAGCGCCAGCAGAGAGCATCGCCAGCGCGGCGACAGCGGCGAACAGCTTGCGGCTTTCGCTCGGGCCCCTCTTTCCAGCACGCATGAACTGAACGTATCGCGGTACTGAAGTGGCTCAAGTTACACATGTGGCATTTATTCAACTGTTATGCACATGAGCGGCTTCGGTGACTTCGGGGCCGATTCCGTGGTCGCTAGAGTCGGGCGCATCAACGCCATCACTGCCGCCCCGGCGCGGCCCCGCGATCGGTTGGCCGTCGTCGGGCCGTGGCTGCTCGCGCTGAGCGTGTCAGCGCGGCTGGGCTGGACCTATCTGGTGCCCAACGGGGCCAACTTCGTCGACTTGCACGTCTACGTGTACGGAGCCGCCACCATCGGCACCGGCCATGCGCTCTACGACTACACCTACGCCGACCAAACCCCGGACTTCCCGTTGCCGTTCACGTATCCGCCGTTCGCGGCGGTCGTGTTCTACCCGTTGCATCTGCTGCCGTTCGGCCTCGTCTCGTTCCTGTGGACGGTCGGGATCCTGGCGGCGCTTTACGGGGTGGTGCGCATCAGCCAGCGACTGCTGGGTGGTGGCAGCCAGCGCGTGGCGATGTGCTGGACAGCGGTCACCATCTGGATCGAGCCACTGCGCGGCACGCTCGACTACGGCCAGATCAACGTGCTGCTGTGCGTGGGTGTGCTCTATGCGGTGTACAGCAATCGCTGGTGGCTGTCGGGTCTGCTTGTCGGTCTGGCGGCCGGCGTCAAGCTCACACCGGCCATCAGCGGGGTTTACTTTCTCGGTGTGAAACGTTGGGGAACAGCACTTTTCGCTGGTATCGTGTTCGCCGCGACGGTCGCCATCTCGCTGTTGGTGCTTGGGGATCAGGCGCGCTACTACTTCACCGAACTCATCGGCGACGCCCAGCGGGTGGGTTCGATCGCCACGTCGACCAATCAGTCGTGGCGCGGTGGCATCAGCCGCATCGTCGGACACGACGCCGGGTACAGCCTGCCGGTGCTCATCGCGATCGCGGTGACGGCGGTGCTCGCGATCCTGGCCTGGCGCGCGATCGGCGCCGGCAATGCCGAGCGGCCGGACCGCCTCGGTGGGATCGTCATCGTCGAAATGTTCGGCTTGTTGTTGTCACCGATTTCGTGGACGCATCACTGGGTGTGGGTGGTGCCGATGATGATCTGGTTGATCTACGGCCCGTTGGGGAATCGTCGCGGCGCGCGCATTCTCGGCTGGGGGTGGTTGGTGCTGGTGCTGATCGGCCCGCCCTGGCTGCTTGGCTTTTTACAGCCGTCGCTCTGGCAGGCCAGCCGGCCGTGGTATCTGGCGTGGGCGGAGCTGGTGTACATCGTCGCGACACTGGCGACGCTGGCCTGGGTCGCCGCTACCGGCCGACGATCTGGTCGATCTCTCGCGCCAGCGCAAGGTCGTTCTGGGTGATCCCGCCTTGGGAGTGCGTCGATAACACGAACGTGACGGTCCGCCAACGGATGTCGATGTCCGGATGGTGGTCGGCGGCTTCGGCGCGGTCCGCGACGCGGCGCACCGCCTCGATACCGTCGAGGAATGAAGGAAATTTCACGGAGCGGCGCAGCGCGTTGTCGACGCGTTCCCAGCCGGCGAGGTCGGGCAACGCGGCGTCCACTTCTTCGTTGGAGAGCACAGCCATAGCCCGACCGTATACCGTCTTCGCGAAGAGCAGATAACCGATGAGCGCTTGCGCGATGGTCGTCGTCGCCGGTGCGCTGATCGCCGGAGACAGGCTGCTGGTCGCACAACGGGATCGTCCCCCCGAGCTCGCGGGTCGGTGGGAGTTACCCGGCGGAAAGGTGGGACCGGGGGAGACCGACCACGCCGCGCTGGCCCGCGAACTTGCCGAGGAACTCGGCATCGACGTGGCGGTCGGCCCGCGGGTTGGGCCCGACGTCGCGCTGAGCGACACGACGACGCTGCGCGCCTATCTGGTGAGGCAGACCTGCGACCGGGTCGCGCACGCGCACGACCACCGGGCGCTGCGCTGGGTCGGGGCGGCCGAATTGGGGCGGCTGGACTGGGTGCCTGCCGACCGAGCCTGGGTGCCTGAGCTGACACGTGTGATGTTTGACGGCTGACGTCTACGGATCACTGTTGGCCTGCTGCTCGTCGATTTGCGCCTGCTGCTCGGCTTCCTGAGCCTCCTGCTCGGCCATTTCGTTCTGCTGCTCGGCTTCCTGTTCGGATTGCAGCATTTCTTGCTCCGACAGCTGCTCCTGCAGCTGGTTCTCTTCATTGATCTGTTCCTGGGTTTGGTCTTCTTCTTCCTGTTGTTGCTCTTCTTCTTCCTGCTGCTGAGCCAAGTCGTCGTCGGTGGAGTCCCAGTCCGAGTCGTCGTCGCCGTCGGCCAGCACGACAGTGTCCCCGCGCGCGCTCGCGCGGGGAACTTGTTGCGGTGCTTGATTTTTCAGTTCCATGCTGGCGACGACAGCGAGCACGGCAATCAGGGAAACACCGGCAAGACGCATGGCCCGCGCTGCATTGATCGATGGCGATGACTGTGAGGACACCTTCAAACCTCCGGTTCGGGGTTCCCCCTTGATCGCGAAGGTAGGAGCGTCGTCTGGGTCGACGCGTCGGGTCTGATTCCAACCTGCTGTGAATCGTGTGGGCTGGATCACGCCGCGGTCGTTTTCGCTAACACAGGCCTGCGCTGGAACAATCTCCCGCGTGGACTTCAGAAACGTCGCGATCGTCGCGCACGTCGACCATGGCAAGACGACATTGGTCGACGCGATGCTGCGCCAGTCCGGCGCGCTGCACGAACGCGGCGAAACGCAAGAGCGGGTGCTGGACACCGGCGACCTGGAACGCGAAAAGGGCATCACGATCCTGGCCAAGAACACCGCCGTGCATCGCCATCACGCTGACGCAACGGTGACAGTGATCAACGTGATCGACACTCCGGGCCACGCCGACTTCGGCGGCGAGGTGGAGCGCGGCCTTTCGATGGTTGACGGTGTGCTCCTGCTCGTTGACGCGTCCGAGGGCCCGCTGCCGCAGACGCGGTTCGTCTTGCGCAAGACGCTGGCCGCTCATCTGCCGGTGATCCTGGTCGTCAACAAGACCGACCGAGCGGACGCCCGCATCGCCGACGTGGTGCACGCGAGCCACGATCTGCTGCTGGATGTGGCCAGCGATCTGGATGACGACGCGGCGAAGGCCGCCGAGCATGCGCTCGGCCTGCCGACGCTGTACGCATCCGGCCGCGCCGGTGTGGCCAGCACGACCGCGCCGCCGGACGGCCAGGTGCCCGCCGGCGACAGCCTCGATCCGCTGTTCGACGTGCTGCTCGAGCACATTCCCCCGCCCAGCGGCGACCCCGATGCGCCGCTACAGGCGCTCGTCACGAACCTGGACGCGTCGACGTTCCTCGGTCGGCTGGCGCTGGTGCGTATCTACAACGGCCGGCTGCGGAAGGGCCAGACCGTCGCATGGCTGCGCGAAGATGGTGTCGCGTCGGCGAAAGTCACCGAGGTGCTGGCGACGCAGGGCATCGAACGCAGCTCCACCGACGAAGCCCAAGCCGGCGACATCGTTGCGGTCGCTGGCATACCCGACATCATGATCGGCGACACGCTGGCCGACCCGGACGAACCAAACGCGTTGCCCCGCATCACCGTTGACGAGCCCGCGATCTCGGCGACGATCGGTACCAACACCTCCCCGCTGGCCGGCAAGGTGCCCGGCCACAAGCTGACCGCCCGGCTCGTGCGGGCCCGACTGGACGCCGAGCTCGTCGGCAACGTGTCGATCAGGGTGCTCGACATCGGCCGGCCCGACGCATGGGAGGTGCAGGGCCGCGGTGAGCTGGCCCTTGCGGTGCTGGTCGAGCAGATGCGGCGGGAAGGCTTCGAGCTGACCGTCGGAAAGCCACAGGTGGTGACCAAGACGATCGGCGGGAAGCTGCACGAGCCGTTCGAGGCACTGACCATCGACAGCCCCGAGGAATACGTGGGCCCGATCACCCAGCTGATGGCCAGCCGCAAGGGACGGATGACCGAGATGGCCAACCACGCGGCGGGCTGGGTGCGAATGGATTTCGCGGTGCCCAGCCGCGGCCTGATCGGGTTCCGGACCGATTTCCTGACCGAGACCCGCGGCACCGGCATCGCCAATGCGGTGTTCGACGGCTACCACCCGTGGGCGGGGGACGTCAAATCCAGGCACACCGGCTCGCTCGTCTCAGACCGGGCGGGCGTGGTCACGCCGTTCGCATTGCTGCAACTGGCCGATCGCGGCACCTTTTTCGTGGAGCCGGGGCAGGACACTTACCAGGGGATGGTCGTCGGCGTCAATCCGCGTGCCGAGGACCTCGATGTCAACGTCACACGGGAGAAAAAGTTGACCAACATGCGGAGTTCGACCGCGGACGTGATCGAGACGCTGGCCAAGCCGATGGAACTCGACCTCGAGAAGGCGATGGAGTTCTGCGCGGTGGACGAATGCGTCGAGGTGACCCCCGAGACAACGCGCGTACGCAAAGCCGAGTTGGACGCCACGGCGCGGGCCCGCGGCCGGGCGCGCGCCAAGGCGGCGGCACACCGATAGGTGCCCTTACCCTGAAGGGCGTGCCGAAACGCCGTTTCCGCAGCGCCGTCGCCGTGGCTAGTGCGCTGGCGACCATCTCGGCGTGCACGGTGAGCCCCCCGCCAGCCCCCCAGAGCACGGACACGTCGAAGAACTCGGCACCTCCGCCGCCGCAGGCGTACCAGATCATCATGGGTATCGACTCGATTGGTGCGGGTTTCAACCCTCATCTGCTGTCGGACCAGTCGCCGGTGAACGCGGCGGTCGCCGCGTTGGTGTTGCCGAGCGCGTTTCGCCCGGTGCCCGACCCGTCGACGCCGACCGGTTCGCGCTGGGAGATGGACCCCACATTGCTGGAGTCGGCGGACGTGACCAAAAACGACCCGTTCACCGTGACCTACAAGATCCGGCCCGAGGCCCAGTGGACCGATAACGCGCCGATCGGCGCCGACGACTTCTGGTACCTGTGGCGCCAGATGGTCACCCAGCCCGGGGTGGTCGACCCCGCCGGATACGACCTGATCACGTCGGTGCAGTCGATCGACGGCGGTAAGCAAGCGGTTGTGACGTTCTCGTCGCCGTATCCGGCGTGGCGCGAGCTGTTCGCGGACATCCTTCCGGCCCACATCGTCAAGGACGCCCCCGGCGGCTTCGCCGCCGGGCTGACCCGGGCTATGACGGTGACGGGTGGCCAGTTCCGCGTCGAGACCATCGACCCGCAGCGCGACGAGATCCTGCTGACCCGCAACGACCGGTACTGGGCGGCGCACGCGCTGCCCGATCACATTCTGTTGCGCCGCGCCGGCGCGCCGGCCGCGCTTGCCGACTCGATGCGCAACGGCGACACCCAGGTTGCTCAGGTGCAGGGCGGTGCGGCGGCGTTCGCGCAACTGTCGGCGATTCCCGATGTGCGCACCGCAAGGATCATGACGCCGCGGACCATGCAGCTGTCGCTGCGCGCCGTGCAGCCCAAGCTCGCCGATGTTCGGGTGCGCAAGGCGATCCTGGGGCTGCTGGACGTCGACCTGCTGGCGGCGGTCGGGGCGGGCAGCGACAACACCGTCACGATGGCGCAGGCACTGGTGCGGTCGCCGTCCGATCCCGGTTATGTGCCGACGGCACCGCCGGCCTTGACGAAGGACGCCGCGCTGGCGCTGCTGAAGCAGGCCGGATACGACATCGAGACAAACGCCACCACATCGGCGACGCCGGCGCCGCCGTCGGCGGGACCGGACACCAGCGAGCCGGCAGCGCCGGAGTCGACACGCGGGCGGATCACCAAGGACGGCGTCCCGCTGTCGCTGGTGATGGGCGTCGCGGCCAACGATCCGACGGCCATCGCGGTCGCCAACACCGCGGCCGACCAATTGCGCACGGCCGGGATCGCGGCCTCGCTGCAGCCGCTGGACCCGGCAGTGCTCTACGGCGACGCCTTGCCGAACAACCGGCTGGACGCCATCGTCGGCTGGCATCGTGCCGGGGGTGATCTGGCGACCGAACTCGCGTCGCGCTACGGGTGCACCGCGCTGGCAACCACACCGGCGGACCCGGCGTCTTTTGGGCCGGCGACCCCGACACCGACGACGCCGGCTCCGTCATCGGCGCCGGTCACCGCGGCCTCCGGGCCCGCGCCCGACCCGGGCGCACCGATGCCGAAGCCGAACAACATCACCGGAGTCTGCGACCCCGCGCTGCAGCCGCGCATCGACGCCGCCCTGACCGGGCAGGTCCCCATCGGGGATGTGATCAACGTCGCCGAGCCGAAATTGTGGGACATGGCGACCGTGCTGCCGATCCTTCAGGACTCCACGATCGTCGCGGCCGGACCCCGGGTCGAGAACGTCAGCCTCGCCGGCGCCGTGCCGGTCGGGATCGTCGCCGATGCCGGCCGCTGGGTGAAAATGCCCCCGTGATGGCACCCCGCCTGCTGTTCGTCCACGCCCACCCGGACGACGAGTCGCTGGCCACCGGCGGCACCATCGCGCACTATGCGAGCCTCGGCGCCGACGTTCGAGTGGTGACCTGCACGCTCGGCGAGGAAGGCGAGGTGATCGGCGAGCGCTACGCGTTGCTGGCCGTCGACCACGCCGACCAGCTCGGCGGCTACCGGATCCGCGAGCTGACCGAGGCGCTGGCGATCCTCGGTGCTGGCGAGCCGATATTCCTCGGCGGGCCGGGGCGCTGGCGAGACTCGGGCATGGCCGGCACCCCGGCCCGGGATCACATCCGGTTCATCGACGCGGGCGACGGCGCGGTGGCGGCGTTGGTGGACATCATCGCCGGATTCCGCCCGCACGTCGTGGTGACCTACGACCCAGGGGGCGGGTACGGCCACCCCGACCACGTCCACGCCCACAGCGTCACCACCGCGGCGATCGCCCGGTCGGCCCAATCCGGTTGGGCCGTGCCGAAGTTCTACTGGACGGTGCTGTCGGCCTCCGCCGTGACCGCGGCCCTGGCGGGGCCGATCGACATGCCTGACGGCTGGATCAGGCCCCAGCCGGGCGACGTCTCCTTCGGCTACCCCGACGACAAGATCGACGCGGTCGTCGATGCCGGCGCTCACGTGGGCGCGAAGGCGGCGGCGCTCGCCGCACACGCCACCCAGGTGGTGGTGGCGCCCGATCAAAGAACCTGTGCGCTGTCCAACAATTGGGCGCTGCCCATCGCGGGCAAAGAGCACTACGTGCTGGCCAAAGGCACGCCCGGACCGCGGGACGCGCGCGGCTGGGAGACCGATCTGCTCGCCGGACTGAGCGTTGGCTAGCTGGCGGGCAGGCGCGTAAGCTTCGACCACACCAGCGGCGCGAGGGAGGGACTGCCATGGACCCGGACCCGGATATGGATCCGCAACTGGAGTACTGGCAGTGGCATGCCGATAGTTACCAGTGGGTGATCGGCTCGCTCGTCGGCGTGCTCGACAGCATCCCAAGCTGACCGATTCGTCTGCCACTTCCCCGGCCGGGTTGGGGCATTCTGTACTGCGCGGCCTCGTGCTGGCTTTGCTCGCCGCTGACGGGGTGATCTCCGCGATTATGGGGGCATTGTTTCTGTTGGTCTATATCGGCGGAGTGCCGTTTCCCATCAGTGCGCTCATCTCAGGTGTAGTCAATGCCCTGCTCGTCTGGGCCGGACTGCAGTGGACGCGGTCGACCCGGCTGGGGGCGATTGCGCTGTGGACGTGGCTGTTGAGCGTGATGGCGCTGACCGTGGCGCGTGGGCCGGGCGGAGGGGTGATCTTCGGCGTGGCCGGCGGCCCCGCTTTCGACGAGTGGAGCCCTCTGGTGCTGTTCGTGTTCGGCGGAGTGCCGCCGGGCATCGTGCTGTGGCGGTATTCCCGGCGATGAGCGCTTGCGCGAAGAGCAGAACGCAGGGTCTAGGCTGACATCCATGGCCGGCGCGGAGGTTTCACATGCTGAGACGCGCAGGATGATTCTCGACCCCCTGGAAGTTACACCAGCGTGGCGTTGACCCCCGGCGACGATCGGCCCGTCCTGCCCACACCGGTGGTGCCCCCGAAGCCGAGCGCATCGGCGCTGCGGCGCGCGCTGCGCCGCGCCCGCGACGGCGTCGGGCTAAACGCCGACGAAGCCGCGGTCGCGATGACGGCCCGCGGCGATGACCTCGCGGATCTTTGTGCGTCCGCCGCGCGGGTGCGCGACGCAGGCCTGCAAGCCGCAGGGCTACCCTCGGGTCGGCTGCCGATCAGCTACTCGCGCAAGGTTTTCATTCCGGTCACGCACCTCTGCCGCGACCAGTGCCACTACTGCACGTTTGTCATGGTCCCGGGCAAGCTGCGCAGCCACGGTCTCGGGATGTACATGGAGCCCGACCAGATCGTTGAGGTGGCGCGGCGAGGCGCCGAATTGGGTTGCAAGGAGGCGTTGTTCACGCTCGGCGATCGGCCCGAGGCGCGCTGGCCGCAGGCGCAGCAGTGGCTTCACGAGCGCGGCTACGACACGACACTCGACTATGTGCGGGCGATGGCGATCCGGGTGCTCGAGGAGACCGGGTTGTTGCCGCACCTGAATCCGGGTGTGATGAGTTGGTCGGAGTTGTCGCGCCTCAAGCCGGTCGCGCCGTCGATGGGGATGATGCTCGAGACCACATCGAAGCGGCTGTTCGAGACCAAGGGACTCGCGCACTACGGGAGCCCCGACAAGGACCCGGCCGTGCGGCTGCGGACCCTGACCGACGCCGGACGGCTGTCCATCCCGTTCACCACCGGGCTGTTGGTGGGCATCGGCGAGACACTGCAGGAGCGGGCCGAGACGCTGCACGCGATCCGCAAGTCGCACAAGGAGTTCGGGCACGTCCAGGAAGTCATCGTGCAGAACTTCAGGGCCAAGCCCGACACCGCAATGCGTGCCGCTCCAGACGCGGGATTCGACGACTTCGTGGCGACTGTCGCGGTGGCGCGCCTGGTGCTGGGCCCGAAGATGAGGATCCAGGCGCCGCCGAACCTGGTGTCGCGGTCTGAATGTCTGGCATTGATCGGCGCGGGTCTTGACGACTGGGGCGGGGTGTCGCCGCTGACCCCCGACCACGTCAACCCCGAACGGCCCTGGCCGGCTCTGGACGAGTTGGCGGCGGTGACGGCCGAGGCCGGCTTCGAGTTGGTTCAGCGGCTCACCGCTCACCCGCCGTACATCCTCGGCGGCTCCGCGTGGATCGACCCGCGGGTGCGCAGCCACGTTGCCGCCCTGGCCGACCCGGAGACCGGCTTCGCCCGCGACGTGAACCCCGTCGGGCGGCCGTGGCAGGAACCCGACGACGCGTGGGAATCCTCTGGGCGTGTCGATCTGAATTCCGCCATCGACACCCAGGGTCGCCTGGCGGAGACGCGCAGCGATCTCGGCAGCGCGTTCGGTGACTGGGAGTCGGTGCGGGAAAAGGTCGCCGAGTTGGCGGCGCGCGCGCCCGAACGGGTCGATTCCGATGTGCTGGCAGCACTGCGCTCGGCGGAGCGCGATCCGGCAGGGTGCTCTGACGCTGAGTACCTGGCCTTGGCGATGGCCGACGGGCCCGGATTGGATGCTGTTGCGGTGTTTGCGAATTCGCTGCGCCGCGACGCCGTTGGCGACGACGTGACGTTCGTGGTGAACCGCAACATCAACTTCACGAACATCTGCTACACCGGCTGCAGGTTCTGCGCATTCGCGCAGCGCAAGGGTGACGCAGACGCGTACACGCTGTCCTACGACGAAGTCGGTGAACGGGCGTTCCAAGCGCACCTCTCGGGCGCAACCGAGGTGTGCATGCAGGGCGGCATCGACCCCGAGCTGCCCGCCACCGGCTACGCCGATCTCGTCCGCGCGGTCAAGAGACGGGTTCCCAGCATGCACGTGCACGCGTTCAGCCCGATGGAGATCGTCAACGGCGCGGCGAAAAGCGGGGTGAGCATCCGTGATTGGCTGATCGGCCTGCGCGAGGCCGGGCTCGACACGATTCCCGGCACGGCCGCCGAGATCCTCGACGACGAGGTCCGCTGGGTGCTCACGAAGGGCAAGCTGCCCACGTCCGCCTGGGTAGACGTGGTCACCACCGCGCACGAGGTCGGCCTGCGCTCCAGTTCGACGATGATGTACGGCCACGTCGATCAGCCCAAGCACTGGATCGGGCACCTGCGGATCCTGCGCGAGATCCAGGACCGCACCGGCGGGTTCACGGAGTTCGTTCCGCTGCCGTTCGTGCACCAGAACTCGCCGCTGTACCTGGCCGGCGGCGCGCGGCCGGGGCCGACGCACCGGGACAACCGCGCGGTGCACGCGCTGGCGCGGATCATGCTGCACGGCAGGATCCCTCACATCCAGACGAGCTGGGTCAAGCTCGGCGCCGAGCGGACGCAGGTGATGCTGAACGGCGGTGCCAACGATCTCGGCGGCACGCTGATGGAGGAGACGATCTCGCGGATGGCGGGCAGCGAACACGGCTCGGCAAAGACCATCGCCGAACTCGTCGAGATCGCGGCAGGTATCGGCAGGCCGGCACGTCAGCGCACGACGACGTATATGAGCCTGGCTGCGTAGATGGCTGGCTCGGTCGGGCTGCCCGTCATCGACACCATGATCGGTTTTCCTCACGAGGGCTTCGCCCAATACGACTTCGTCAAGAGGCAGACAAAGGACGCCGATTCGCGGGAAAACATGGAATTCCCGGTGGAGTACATGTTCAAGCAGGTGCCAAAGGACCTGCCGACGGACGACCCGGTGGCGGTGACGCTGCACGAGATGGACCGCTACGGAATCGAGAAGGGTCTGATCGGGGTCTCCGACGAGACTTCGCGTTCGGCGCTCAAGCACCATCCGGACAGGTTCGTGCCCGCTGGGGCTGTTGCCGACCCCAATGACGTCGTCGGGTCGGTGCGCGCGATCCGACGCGAGTACGAGGAATTTGGAATCCGTGCGACGTCGGTGTTTCCTGCCGGCACGTTCCCGCAGGTGCCGATCGATGACCCCAAGATGTATCCGATCTACTCGACGTGCGTCGAACTGGGTATCCCCGTCTTCGTCTGTGCCGGCGTGCCCGGTCCAAGGCTGCCGTTCGCGCCGCAGGACGTCGCCCGGATCGATATCGTCATGTTTGATTTTCCGGAACTGGTGTTCGTCACTCGCCATGGTTGCGAGCCGTGGGAGCAGTTAGCAGTCAAGCTGATGCTCAAGTGGCCCAACCTCTACTACTCGACATCTGCGTTCGCTCCGAAGTACTACCCGAAGGCGATCGTCGATTACGCGAACACCCGTGGGGCGGACAAGGTCATCTACGCCGGTTACTTCCCGATGGGCTTGTCGTTGGAGCGAATTTTCCGTGAGCTGCCGAACGTCCCGTTCAAAGACGAGGTGTGGCCGAAGTTCTTGTACGGCAACGCTGCTCGCGTTCTCGGTTTGAACGGCTGAGTGGTCACCGGGCTTGGGCCAGGCCTTGGATGACTCGGAGGCGTCCGTCGGCGAGGGCATGAGTGAGGTTGGTGGCTTTCTGCTCAAAGTCTTGGACGAAGGCGTGAAGTCCGAGCGGGTTCGGAGGCAGGGTCAGCAGCGTTTGCATCAGCGTGCCCGCCTGATCGGTGAGATCGTTCCAGTGCTCGATCGCGAACCCGGAAGACTCGACGGTAGCCCGCAACTGGTCAGACGTGGCCAGATGGCTGACTTCGGGGCGGTCGGCCCACGGCAGCGGGTAGTCGAGTTCGCCACGCTCACCACGAATGATGTCCCACATGGCGAGTCGCCCCCCGCTGACCAGAACCCGGCGTGTTTCCCGGTAGAGGCCCGCCTTGTCGGCCACGTTCATCTGGACATGCTGACTGAAAACGACGTCGAAGGCCGCGTCTGCGAAGGGCAGTTCGGTGACGTCTGCCTGGCGAACAGTGATCTGCTCGTCGAGCCTGACAAGGCGATTGAGCCACGTGGCCGTTTCGCAATACTCCTCGGTCAAATCCACGGCCGTAACCTTGCACCCGCATCGGTCCGCGACGTAGCGCGCGGTGCCGCCGACTCCGCTGCCCGCGTCGAGCACCTCGTCCTCACTCGAGATAGAAACGAGGTCCACCAGTTGGCTTGTGGCATAGCGACCCATCGTGTGGAAGTCCTCGAGCATCCCGAGGTCCGCGGGCTGGAGGTGATCGAGGTCCAGTCCGGCGCTCTTGAGCGCCTGTTCGATGTTGCGTTGTGACAGGCCGGTCGAGTACTGGGAATGGATCTGGTTGGTTGTCATGTCTGTTCCTTATCTCTGGTCGAGTTCAGGGGGAACCGGTACGCCGAGCAGCCGCAGCAGGGATGCGAGTTTGGCGTCCAGCTGTGCGCCGACCTCGGCGATGCGCGGGTCGCCGAAGCTGGCGAATCTGCTCGACGGTTGATCGATGCTGAGATGGACGGCGCCGTCGGCATCTTCGTAGATCGCGGTGCGCAGCGGTGCATACAGCATCACGCCCGGATGATGACGGAACATCGTCTCCGCGATCACGTTGTTGCCCATCATGTAGGTGATCGCGCGGGTCCGCTGACCCGCCAGGGCCATCATCGGGGTCGGGTCGAACGTCCAGAAGTTGACGAACGAGTGCGGCGCATGCTCGGCGGTGTAGCGCTGCACCCGCGACAGGTCACCCGACTCAATCACTTCGGTGAGCTCGGCGAAATCGATTGCCGGTACCAGGGATTCGAAGCGCTGGCGCACGTCGTCGAATGTGTCGTCGGTGTCGATAACGAAGCGGTTGACAAGGTGGGGAATTGTCTTGGTCATTTCATGCTCCAATAAGTGCGGGGTCGGATGTGCTCTTAGCGGTCACCGCGATCTTTCGCAGCGACAGCAGGTGCAGGGCCACCGCGAGCGGCACCACGGTGGTGGGGATGAGGACGACGGGGAGTAGCGCGATCTGCTCGGTGGAGGGCGACACCGAGAGCACATGAGCGACTCCGGGCGCCGCGGTGACACCGATAGCGACCGCGACCACCAGATCGAGGAGGCCGAGGATGTTGAACCACACCGCCCGGCGGCCGGCCGGATGCGCAATGGGGCCGCGCCGAACGCTGCGCGCGACATAGATGGCCTCCAAACCGATTGCGATATCGCCCAGTCCGGCGGGTACGGCGAACACGGCCGGCAGCTTGCCCAGCGCCATCACCACCAGGAAGGTCACGCCGACCACCCGAAAGTACTGCGGCACTGTCAGCCGCCACAGCGCATCCGGTTGCGCCAGGATGCGCGACACCACCGGGATACGGGTCCCCAGCAGCAGCGCCGCGATGGCAGCGGTCAGCGCCAGGGGAAGCCAGGGTTGGGCCTTGCCCGGCCCGAACCGGTAGACGCCAGCCCCGGCAAGCGCCACGCTCGCCAAAACCCAAGTTGCCCAAGCGGTTACGAATCCGGCGGCAAGGGCGCCGCGGCCCAGCATGAGGCCGATGGTGGCGGTGGTGCCGATCAACCCGACCAGCACCATCGCCCATACATAGATCGGCAGGGTGCTCATCACGCTCTCCAATCTGGTCTATGGTTGTCGAACACTGGGTTTGTTTCCGAACATCGTGTTCAATTGAAGTCAGGTGGCGGAAATTCCGTCAACGACCAATGGAGGCGAGATGTCCGGAACTGAACACGAACGACAAGATGTTCGGAACTCGGGAGATCGTGGCGCGGCGGCTCGCGATCGGCGGGTCCGGCGCACCCGCAAGTTGCTCCACGACGCATTCCTCGAGCTGGTCATCGAGAAGGGCTACGAGAAGACCACAATCCAGGACATTCTGGATCGCGCCGACGTCGGCCGGTCAACGTTCTATGTCCACTACCGAGACAAAGAGGCGCTGCTGACGGCGAGTTTCGACGGGATGCGCGATCAGCTCGAGGCCGAACTCGCCGAGATCCCGGCGACGAGCGCGATCGACGTCACCCTGCCGGCGGCACGGCTCTTCGAGCATGCGTATCGAAATCAACGCGTGTACCGCGCCCTGTGTGGCCGCCAGGGCGGGGCCCTGGTCCAGCGCTATCTGCGCCGGCTGATCGGCGATCTCTTGCGAAAGCATCTTCGGCCGCAGTTCAGCCAGGCCGGCACGGGCGTGCCCGCCGATGTTGCCGCCGAGTTCTACACGTCGGCAACGTTGGGTCTGCTGGTGTGGTGGATCGACCACGAATTCTGCAACGGACCGATGTGGTTGACCGCGACATACCGCACCCTGGCAGCGCCCGGCGAGAAACCGCAGTCCCGCGTTTTGGAGCAGCCATTCGCGGGTACGCCCGGGAGCGGCCGATGAGCCTCGTTAACGGCGAAGGGTGCTCGACGTGGACACTGTGCTCGGCGTTTCGATCACGCGGAACGCCGCCGGACTCCTCCTGCTTGATTTGCGCGCGCCCGACGGCGTCACAGTGGATCGCGGCGCGATCGACCTCGCTGGAGCCCACGCCGCCCTTACCGATGTGATGGCGGCCGTGCTCGGCGCCCAGGGAAGCATCAGCGCGAACGGTCACCGGCTGCGCGCCGTCGGCGTTACCTCGAGCGCGGGTAGCGAGGCCAAGGCCGGCGAACTGGTGACGATGCTGAGCCAGTTCGGCCTGGAAAACATCGTCGCGATTCGGCCGGCGGAGGCCGCGAGCACCCTCACCGGCACCTCGCAGAGGGCCGACGCTGAGGCGCTCCTCGCCCGCGGCGCCGCGCTCGCCGTCGCCCACCACACGAGTGCCGACATGGAGCCAGAGCAAACCCCGCCCAGCACGCGCCGGCGGCTGGACCCGACCGGTGTCAGCGCCGCGATCATTCTCACCGCCGGGGCACTCGCCGTCCTGGCTGCGATGTGGTTCGGGTTGGCGCCGCGGCAGGCGCACTCCGACGTCGCTCCGCCCACGCACGTGCCAGGAGTCGCTCCACTGCCACTGCAAGTGCCCACACCCGCGGGCGCGACGGCCCCGCGGGCCACCGAATCGCCACACCGCACCACATCCGCAGCACCGGTCGCGACGAATCCGCGCACCTCGCGCACGCCGGCGAGCACGTCCTCGGCCACCCCGACAGCGTCGGCAAGCGACGCCGATGACGCGCCGAACGCGGCGCAGGATCCGCCGGTATCCGAGGAGCCGGCGCCACCTACTGCAGAACCGGGGCCCAGTCCAGAACCGGCACCGTGAACCAGCGCATGCGCACGGAGGTGGGTTGGTAGCATCGGCGCACTGCTGATCGGGGAGTGACCGGTGGATGAGGTGGTGTTTGGGCGCTACCGGCTGGGTGAGGTGATCGGCGCAGGGGCAATGGGCACCGTGTATCGGGCCCATGACAGCGTGATCGGTCGGCAGGTGGCGATCAAGGTGCTGGCGGCGGAGTTGGTCGCCGAGCCGGGGTATCGCGAGCGGTTTCGGCGCGAGGCCTATGCCGTAGCGCGGCTGAGTGAGCCACACATCATCCCCGTGTATGACACCGGTGAGATCGACGGGCGGCTGTATCTGGTCATGCCCGTGGTGGACGGCACCGATTTGCAGAGCATGATCCGGCGGGGGCCGTTGAGCCCCGAGCGCGCGGTGGGGGTGATTGAGCAGGTCGGCGCGGCGTTGGATGGTGCCCACAAGGCGGGGCTGGTGCACCGTGATGTCAAACCGTCGAATGTGTTGGTCACCGCACGCGGCTTTGTGTACTTGATCGATTTCGGCATCGCCCACGACGCGGAGGCCAGCCGGCTGACCAATACCGGCTCGATCTTGGGCACCTTCGCGTATATGGCCCCGGAGCGCATGCAGACCGGAACCGCTGATGCGCGCGCGGATGTTTATGGGCTGGCGTGCGTACTTTGCGAGTGTGTGACCGGGCAGCTGCCCTATCCCGGGGACACCGTGGAGCAGCAGATCGCGGGCCACCTGACTTCCGACCCCCCCAAACCCAGCCTGCTGAGCTCCGCGGTGCCCGCCGGGTTTGACGAGGTGATCGCGCGCGGCATGGCCAAGGATCCGGACCAGCGCTACCAAACCGGTGAGCAGTTGGCCAGCGCGGCGCGTGCGGCGCTCACCCGATCCACGACCGCCCCCGCGTCGATGGCCCCCGCGCCCCTGACTACGCAGGTGTTTGGCCCCCCGCCGCCTGGCCCCCCGCGGCCCCCAGGCCCGTACCCCCCGCCGGGCCCGTACCCCCCGCCCGGCCCGTACCCCATGGCAGGGTCCGCTCGGCCCGTACCCCATCGCCGATCCCGGGCGCGCTGGATCATCGGCGGCGTTGCGGCCGCGGCGGCCCTGATCGCCGTCGCGGCCGTGGTCGCCGTCGTCGGCCTGGGCCCGGGCGCGACATCCACCACCCACACGAGCACCACGCACACGAGCCAGAAAAGCTCACCACCCACGACGCCGACGAGCCTTGCGCCCAACGCGATGGTGGCGCCCGACCGGCTGGACTCGATCCTGCTCGACGCGACGCACATCAACACCGTGATGGGCGTCTCGACCATGCAGCCCCAGGCGCCGATCGGTCATACCACCGGGAGCAACCAAGCAACGGTGTCCAACCCGGACTGCCTCGGAGCGTTTTATCCGGCCCAAAGCGCGGTGTATCAGGGCAGCGGGTACGTCGCGGTCAGCGACCAGCAGCTGAGCGAGCCGGGCGACCTTCATTACGACCTTGTCGCGCAGGCCGCGGTGAGCTTTCCCTCGGCTGATCAGGCGCTGGCCTTCCTGAAGACCTCGGCGGGCAAGTGGGGGGCCTGCGCCGGGCAGACGATCACTCAAACCGCCCAAGGTCAAGACTCCAGGTGGACCTTCGGAAACCTCATCGGCGATGTCCCGGCGCTGACGCAGGTGCGCACCCTGGAAGGCGGGAACGGAAGTGCCTGCCAGCACGTACTGCGCGCGTTGGTGAATGTGGTTATCGAGGTCGCGGCCTGCGCTCCACGGATCGGCGACCAGGCCAACCAGCTCGCCGACGAGATGGCACGCAACGTCACCCGTCTGGCCCGCTGAGGGCGTGGCCGGTTGCCTACAGGCGCGCGGCCAGCTCCGTGCCCTGCTTGATCGCGCGCTTTGCGTCGAGCTCCACCGCCCGCGCGGCACCGCCGATGACGTGCGGCTCGATTCCGTTGCGCCGCAGCCCGTCCTCGAGGTCGCGCACCGGCTCCTGGCCGGCGCAGATCACCACATTGTCGACGGCGAGAACCCGCCGTCCGGACCGGCTGGTGCCGAAGCTGATGTGCAAGCCGTCGTCGTCGATGCGTTCATAGTTCACCCCCGAGAGCTGTTGCACCTTCTTGGCTTTCAGCGATGCGCGGTGCACCCAGCCTGACGTCTTGCCCAGCCGGCGGCCCTGCGGGCCCTTGGTCCGCTGGAGGAGGTAGACCTCGCGTGCCGGTGGCACCGGGATCGGCGTGGTCAGGGCTCCGCGTGCCTGCTGCGGGTCGGCCGCGCCCCACTCGGCTTTCCACTCCTTGAGGTTCAGCGTCGGAGAAGACCGCGTCACCAGAAACTCGCTGACGTCGAAGCCGATCCCGCCAGCGCCGACGACGGCCACTCTGCCGCCGACGGGCTTACCCAGGATCGCCTCGGCATACGACAGCACCATCGGATGGTCGATTCCGGGAATGTCTGGGATCCGCGGCGCCACGCCGGTGGCGAGCACGACGTCGTCGAATCCGGTCAACGTGTCGACGTCGGCGCGGGTGTTGAGCCGCACATCGACGCCGTGCTTGTCCAGCATGCGGGTGTAGTAGCGGACCGTTTCACGGAATTCCTCCTTGCCGGGAATTCTTCGCGCCAAGTCGAATTGGCCACCCACGACGGCGCCGGCCTCGAACAGCGTGACCTCGTGCCCACACTGCGCGGCCGTCACCGCCGCGGCCAGACCCGCGGGGCCCGCGCCGACCACCGCGACGCGATGGCGGCGCCGCGCCGGTGTGATCGTCAACAGCGTCTCGTGCCCGGCCCGCGGATTGAGCAGGCATGACACCGTCTTGTGCACGAACGCGTGGTCGAGACACGCCTGGTTGCAGGAGATGCAGGTGTTGATTTCGTCGGCTCGGTCGTCGGCCGCCTTGCGCACCCAGTCCGGGTCGGACAGCAGCGGTCGCGCCATCGAGATCAGTTGCACGTTGGTCTCGGCCAGGATCTGCTCGGCGGCCTGGGGCATGTTGATTCTGTTGGATGCCACCACCGGGATCTCGACATGCTCGGCCACCGCGCTGCTGATGTCGACGAAGGCGCTGTTGGGCACCGACGTGACGATGGTCGGCACCCGGGCCTCGTGCCATCCGATACCGGTGTTGATGATCGTCGCTCCGGCCCGTTCGACTTCACGCGCCAGCGCGACGATTTCATCCCACGACTGACCGTCCTCGACGTAGTCGGCCATCGACATCCGGTAGCAGATGATGAAGTCCGGGCCGACCGCCGCCCGGGTTCGGCGGACGATCTCCACGGGGAAGCGCCTGCGCTTTTCCGGCGTGCCGCCCCACGCGTCGGTGCGCTTGTTGGTGCGCGGTGCGAGGAACTGGTTCAGTAGATACCCCTCGCTGCCCATGATCTCAACGCCGTCGTAGCCGGCGTCGCGGGCCAGCCGGGCGCAGCGGGCGAAGTCGTCGATTGTCGCCTCGACACCACGGTCGGAGAGCCGCCGCGGCCGAAACGGGTTGATGGGGGCCTTGATCGACGACGCGCTCGCCGAAAACGGGTGATAGGCATACCGTCCCGCGTGCAACACCTGCAGCAGGATCTTGCCGTCGGCGCCGTGCACCGCGTCGGTTATCCGACGATGGCGGTGGGCCTCCGAATCGCTGATCAGCTCCGCCGCCAACGGAAGCAGCCACCCCGTGCGGTTCGGCGCATAGCCGCCCGTGATCATCAGCCCCACGCCGCCGCGTGCACGTTCGGCGAAATACTCGGCGAGCCTGCCGATGTCGCGCGCGCGGTCCTCCAGGCCGGTGTGCATCGAGCCCATGATCACGCGGTTGCGCAGCGTCGTGAACCCAAGATCCAATGGCGAGAGCAAGTTTGGATACGGATTGCTCACAGCGCCGCCTTCACTTCGTCGAGCCACTCGATGGTGTTCTCCTCGGCGCGAATGCCGCCCCGCAGAACCAGGTACTGGTGCAGCGCCGCACCGGAAAGTGCATCGGGGCGGGGAAACTGGTGTTTCTCCATCTCGCGGTAGAGGTCGAGCCGCGCGACCCGCTCGGCGCGCAGCGCGTCGACGTGGCCGCGCACGGCGTCCACATCGCCAAAGTCGGCGCCGCGAATCTTGACCGCGAGGTCCCGAACGTGCGCGTCGGGCCCCGAGCCGGTGGGAGACTGTGCGATCCAGCGGGCCAGCTCGGCGCGGCCGGCGTCGGACACGGTGTACACCTTCTTGTCGGGGCGACCGTGCTGGCGGACGGGTGTGGCGGTCACCCAGCGGTGATCTTCCATCGCACGCAGCGTGCGATAGATCTGCTGGTGCGTGGCGCTCCAGAAAAAGCCGATCGACCGGTCGAATCGCCGCGCCAGCTCGTAGCCGGAACCGGACTGTTCGGACAGCGACACAAGAATCGCGTGTGCCAGGCCCACCCGCGGGAGCTTAGGGCGCCGCACGGCTGATATGCAACTTGTTGCATGGTGACCCGGGCTGGTCGCGCCGCGCCGGGTGTGCGAGAGTATATGCAACGTCTAGTATCAGTAACCGAAGGCCCGAGCCGCACCCGCTGACATGTCGGCGGACAGGGTTAGGGCACACTGGCACGGAAGATGCTGGCTAGCCGCACATCGGACAGGAGATCTGAGGAGACCTTCGTGACATACGTGATCGCCGAAACCTGCGTCGATGTGAAAGACAAGGCATGCATTGAGGAATGCCCCGTCGACTGCATCTACGAAGGCGCGCGCATGCTGTACATTCACCCCGACGAATGCGTGGACTGTGGCGCGTGCGAGCCGGTCTGCCCCGTCGAGGCCATCTACTACGAGGACGATGTGCCCGAGCAGTGGGCGCAGTACACACAGATCAACGCGGACTTCTTCGAGGAACTGGGCTCGCCCGGCGGGGCCTCGAAAGTCGGCATGACCGAGAACGATCCGCAGTACGTCAAGGATCTACCGCCGCAGGGGGACGGCGACTGACCCGCCGACTCGAGGTGTCGGCGTCACTGCCGACGTTCCCGTGGGACACGCTGGCCGACGAATCGGCGCTCGCCCGTTCCCATCCCGACGGCATTGTGGACCTGTCTGTCGGAACGCCGGTCGATCCGGTCGCTCCAATCATTCGTGACGCGCTGGCGGCGGCGAGCGCTTCACCGGGCTATCCGGCGACCGCGGGCACCCCTGCGTTGCGGGAGGCGGTGGTCGCTGCGTTGGGCCGCCGGTACCGCGCCAGCGGTCTGGCGCCCGACGCCGTGCTGCCGGTGATCGGCACCAAGGAGCTCATCGCGTGGTTGCCGACGCTGCTGGGCCTCGGCCCGGAGGACATCGTCGTCGTTCCCGAACTGGCGTATCCCACATACGGAGTCGGCGCTCGGCTGGCAGGCGCGCGGGTGGTGCCCGCCGACGCGCTGACCCAGCTGGGACCGCAGCGGCCCGCGCTGATCTACCTGAACTCGCCGAGCAACCCCACCGGCCGCGTGCTGGGTGCCGACCACCTGCGCAAGGTTGTCGAATGGGCCCGCGAGCGCGGTGCGCTGGTGGTATCCGACGAGTGCTATCTGGGTCTCGGCTGGGACGCGGAACCGGTGTCGCTGCTCGACGCCGCCGTGTCGGGCGGTGACCACACCGGGATGCTGGCCGCGCACTCGCTGTCGAAGAGCAGCTCGCTAGCCGGCTACCGGGCCGGCTTTGTCGCGGGCGATAGGGCGGTGGTCGCAGAACTGCTGGCGGTGCGCAAACACGCCGGCATGATGATGCCGACCCCGGTGCAGGCGGCGATGGTCGCCGCGCTGTCCGACGACGCGCACCAGCGGGAGCAGCGCGACCGCTATGCGCGTCGCCGAGACGCACTGCTGCCTGCGGTGCGAGCCGCCGGGCTGACCGTTGACCATTCCGAGGCCGGGCTGTATCTCTGGGCCACCCGCGGGGAGCCGTGCCGCGACACCGTGGCGTGGTTCGCCGAGCGCGGCATTCTCGTTGCGCCCGGCGAGTTCTACGGGCCCCGGGGACGTCAGCACGTGCGCATTGCGCTCACGGCGACCGACGAGCGGGTCGCCGCGGCGGCGTCGCGACTACACGGTTAGCCCGCAGGCCCAGCGCCAGCACCAACCGGTCGTCAGGGTCTGCCAGGGATGTCGCCAGCAGTTTCTCGATCCGCCGGACCCGATACCGCACGGTGTTCGGATGAACGTGCAACCATCCTGCGGCAGAGGCGATATCGCCGAAGCTGTCGAGGTAGGCCTGCAACGTCTCGGCCAGCATCGGGTCATGCTCGCGCAGCCAGAGCACCCGCGGATCGACGAGCTCATCTCCCATGCGTCTGACGATCTCGTCGAGCAACACGGTGGTACGCGCCTCGTCGGTTGACGTGACAGCGCGAATCGCGCCGGGGTGCCGGCCCGCGCTGGCAAACACCCGGTCGATGTCGGCGCGCGCGGCCGCCGCCGATGCCAGACCGTCGATTCCGGCCGCGATGACCGCCCGCAACTCGACGCCCAATTCACGGCCCAGCGCGGCGACGCTGCCGCGGACCCAAGACGCGACCGATGTCGGCGCACCGGTTTGCGGGAACAGCACATAGACCGCATCGTCCACCGCGGTTGTGTGCGCGTCAGCACGGAACGCACTGGCGCTCAAGGCAATTGAATCAGTCGGGACGGGTCCGCCGGCACACCGGAAGCCGATCAGTGCGGCCCGCCCGTCGGCCCTGATGCCCAGATCCCGGGCGACCGCGGTGACGTCGACGTCCTCACCGGCGAAGCCGAGCAGCTCCCGAACCCGCATCGAGTGCGCCGTTGGCGTCGCGGCCAGACGGGTGATGATCCGCGCCGCGAGCACGGCCCCGCCGCGCAGCACGTCCTCGGCGTCTTCGGCGAGCGGGCGGGACCCCTGCTGAAGCCATATCGTGCCGATGAACCCCGGCGCGGGCCGGCGGCCCGGCGACTCGCGGTGGATGCCGGCCGCTAACCGCGGCCGCAAACCCAATTCCGGCCGCTCGGCCACCCGGACCACGTCACGGCGCGCCCGCAGCGCATCAAAAATGCCCCACTTGCTGATCCACTCGAGGTGCTCGGGCGGGCCCGCGCGGCCCAGGATCGACAGCCGGCGCAGTTCGTCGGCCTCGTCGTTCGACGCGGAATATGCCAGCACGTGTGACTGCTCGTCCTCGATGCTGATCATGCCCCTGGTGCGCTCGGCGATGGACTGGGCCAGCCCGAAAAGATCGGTGCCGGAGCGTAATCCGGGGTCATCGCGGTCGCCGTGATGCTCCAGCACATGCGTGACGAGCCGATAGAGCCGCTCCCAGCGGGCCCGGGGTTCGACTGCGACCACGGCGACGCCGGCCGCTGCGGCTCGCGCCACCAGCGCACCGGTTGGCTCCTTGACGAAGACCGCGGCAGGCACCTTCTGGTGTTGACGATCGAGCCACGCTTGCGCGTCGGTGTCGGAGACGCCGAGCAAGAAGAACGCGTCGGCGTTGTCCGCGCTGACCGCCACTCCGAGTTTGATGTCGTCGGCGTCGACCAACGCCAACGACCCGACCGCGAGGTCCAGCCCGCGCGGCGCGTCGACAAGGGTCACCATCGTCCGGTCCAGCGCCAACAGCAGCTGACCGAGTCCGATGCGCTGCTCCTCCATATTGTCGGATGCTACTAGATATGGGTACCAGTCTTATCGGATCAGCCAACCGTTGGCGGGGGCGGTGCGAGGATCCTTACCGGCATGGACGCAATCACCGACGTACCGATGCCGGCCAACGAGCCGGTGCACGAATACGCCCCCGACAGCCCCGACCGCACCCGCCTGGTAACCACGCTGCACACGCTGAGCGCCGAAGCGATCGACTTGCCGCACGTCATCGGTGGCGAACACCGGATGGGCGGCGGCGACGCGATCGACGTCGTCCAGCCGCACCGCCACTCCGCACGGCTCGGCACCCTCACCAACGCCACGCACGCCGACGCGTTCGCCGCCGTGGACGCCGCGCTCGCCGCAAAGGCGGCGTGGGAGGCCACGCCGTTCGACGAACGGGCGGCCGTGTTCTTGCGAGCGGCAGACCTGATGTCCGGGCCGTGGCGCGAGAAGCTCGCCGCCGCGACGATGCTCGGCCAATCCAAGACCGCTTATCAAGCCGAGATCGACGCACCATGTGAGCTCGTGGACTTCTGGCGGTTCAACGTCGCGTTCGCCCGTCAGATCCTGGCGCACCAGCCGATCAGCACGCGGGGCGTTTGGAACCGCACCGACTACCGGCCGCTGGAGGGCTTCGTCTACGCGGTCACGCCGTTCAACTTCACCGCGATCGCGGCCAACCTGCCTACCGCGCCTGCCCTGATGGGCAACACCGTGGTGTGGAAACCATCGATCGCGCAGACGTTTTCGGCGTACCTGACTATGCAGCTGCTGGAGGCCGCCGGCCTTCCGCCCGGGGTGATCAACCTGGTGACCGGCGACGGTTTCGCGGTGTCCGATGTGCTGCTGGCCGATCCCCGGCTGGCCGGCATCCACTTCACCGGATCGACGACCACCTTCCAGCACCTCTGGCGGGAGGTTGGCGGCCACATCGAGCGTTACAACACCTACCCGCGGCTGGTTGGCGAAACCGGTGGCAAGGACTTCGTCGTGGCGCATGCCTCTGCGCAACCAGACGTGCTGCGCACCGCACTGATTCGCGGGGCGTTCGACTACCAGGGCCAGAAGTGCTCGGCCGCCTCGCGCGCATTCATCGCGCGCTCGGTATGGCACCGGATGGGCGACGAGTTCCTCGAGGCGACCGCGGCCCTGACCTACGGTGACATCACCGACCTCTCGAATTTCGGCGGAGCGCTGATCGACTCGCGGGCGTTCGCGAAGAACGTCGCGGCGATCGAACGGGCCAAGGGCGCGCCCGGCATGACGGTCGCGGTCGGCGGCGAATACGACGACAGCGAAGGCTATTTCGTGCGGCCGACGGTGCTTCTGTCCGACGACCCGACCGACGACGCATTCTGTACCGAGTATTTCGGTCCGATCCTCGCGGTGCACGTGTACCCCGACGACGGGTACGACGAGATCCTCGAGGTCATCGACCGCGGCGCGAAGTACGCGTTGACCGGCGCCGTCATTGCCGACGACCGGTCCGCCGTGCAGCAGGCGGCGGACCGGCTGCGCTTCGCCGCGGGCAACTTCTACGTCAACGACAAGCCGACCGGCGCGGTCGTCGGGCAGCAGGCGTTCGGCGGCTCCCGCGCGTCGGGCACCAACGACAAGGCCGGCTCGGCGCTGAACCTGCTGCGCTGGACCTCCGCGCGGTCGATCAAGGAGAACTTCGTCCCGCCCACCGACCACACGTATCCGCACATGGGAGTGTCGTGACGGGCCAGTTCTTTCGCATCGCCCGACCGGTGATTCTCGCCGCCAGCCGGTCGCAGCGGTTGCGGCGCACCGCGGAACGCTGGCCGGTCACGCGGCGTGTGGTGCACCGCTTCGTGCCGGGTGAATCTCTCGATGATGTGATGCGATCCGTGGCGGCCCTGCGTGATTCGGGCCGCCTGGTGTCGGTCGACTACCTCGGCGAGGACGTCACCGATGTCGACACAGCCAATGCGACGGTCGATGCGTACCTGAAGCTGCTCGACGCGCTGGGACGAGTTACCGAAGAGGGACTTGGGGGCGATGAGCGCTTGCGCGAAGAGCCACAGGCACGAGTGCGCCCGTTGGAGGTGTCGCTGAAACTGTCCGCACTCGGCCAGGCACTGCCCCGAGACGGCGAGAAGATCGCGCTGGAGAACGCGCACGCGATCTGCACGGCCGCTCAGCGCTGCGGTCTATGGGTGACCGTGGACGCGGAGGACCACACCACCACCGATTCGACGCTGTCGATCGTCCGCGAGCTGCGGGCGGACTTCGACTGGCTGGGCACGGTGTTGCAGGCGTATCTGCGGCGGACCTACGCCGACTGCCAGGAGTTCGCCGCGGCGGGTGCGCGGATCCGGTTGTGCAAGGGCGCCTACGACGAGCCCGCGACGGTTGCTTACCACGACCGCGACGATGTCACCGACAGCTACCTGCGGTGCCTGCAGGTGCTGATGGCCGGGGCTGGTTATCCGATGGTCGCGTCACATGACCCCATCGTTGTCAGGGCGGCCGGTGAGATGGCGCGGGCTGTTGTGCCTGCGCGCGGCGCAGCCGATTTCGAATACCAGATGCTCTACGGCATCCGCGAACCCGAGCAGCGCCGGCTGGCCGATGCGGGTAACGCGGTGCGCGTGTACGTGCCGTTCGGCACGCAGTGGTACGGGTACCTGGTCCGGCGGCTGGCCGAACGGCCGGCGAATCTGATGTTCTTTTTGCGCGCGCTGGCGGGTCTTTCAAACCTTCGTGGCGGGTAATCCGTGTCCATGTTGTGGGGTCGATGATGGAACGGGATGTTCGCACGGACACGATCACGCTCGTCAATGTGTTCGAACTCGAGCCAGACCGGATGGATTCGTTTCTCGACGCGTGGCGTGCCCGGGCCGCGTTCATGCGCGCCGAGCCGGGCTTTCGGTCGTTGCGTGTGCTTAGCGCGCTGTCTGCCGGTGCGCGTTTCCAGGCGATCGTCGAAATGGAGTGGGACAGCGTCGAGACCCTGTCCGACGTGACCGGCCAGGACAGGTACTACGAGAGCGCCCGCCGAGTGGTGGAGGACATCGGGGTGCTCGCCCACCCCGGTGTCTACCGGCTCGCGTGGCAGAGCCGCGCGGGCTGAGAACTCACCGCCCGCGCAGCAGGAACAGGCCGTAGGCGGCGATCGTCTGCGCGTCGGCGATCACTCCCGAGCGCATCATCTGCTCAACGTCATCGCGCGGGAACCACGCGCTGCGCATGTCCTGCTCCTCATGCTCACGATCCGACTCGCCCTCGATGATTCCGGTGGCCAAGAAAACCCAACCGCGCTGGCTGCTCATGCCCGGAGCGACATCGAGTCGGCCGAGCTCCTCGAACGACGTCGCACGTAGGCCGGTTTCTTCGCGCAGCTCACGCGCGGCGAGCTCGGAGGGTTCGACGCGCGCCAGATCCGGGGCGGTGCCCTGCGGGAACTCCCAGCGTCTCGCGCCGACGGGATAGCGGAACTGCTCGACCAACCGGAACCGTTGCCCGTCGTAGGGCATCACAAGCGCGAAGGTTGGTTTGTCCACGACGCTGTAGATGCCGATGCTGCCGTCGGGATGGCGGATGTCGTCCTCGCGGAGCACCATCCACCGGTTCCGATAGATCTCCCGGGACGCGACCGGTTCGATGAAAGTCACGTCGCCAGTATCACGACAGCCGGCGCGAGTAGCCTCGCTGGCGTGCTGTTGGCCTCACTGAATCCCGCCGCGGTGGCGGCCGGCGCCGACCTGAGCGACGCCGTTCGAATCGGCTCGGACGACGGAGACATGTCGCTGAGCCGCAGCGACCTTGTCGGTGCCGCGACGTCGGTGGCAGAACGCGTCGGCGACGCCAGGCAGGTCGCGGTGCTGGCCACCCCCACTCCCGCAACGGTGCTGGCCATCGTCGGCTGTCTCATTGCCGGAGTGCCGGTGGTGCCCGTCCCCGCCGACGTCGGACAGGCCGAACGCCGCCACATCATCACGGACTCAGGTGCGCAGGCATGGGTGGGCGAGCCGCCCGCCGACTCGGAGGGCTTGCAGCACATTCCGGTGCGGCTGCACGCGCGCTCGTGGCACCGGTATGCGGAGCCGGCGCCAGACGCGACCGCAATGGTCGTGTACACGTCCGGCACCACCGGACCGCCGAAGGGTGTCGTGCTGAGCCGGCGCGCGATCGCCGCCGACCTCGATGCGCTGGCCGAGGCGTGGCAGTGGACGCCCGATGACACGCTGGTCCACGGCTTGCCGCTGTTCCACGTGCACGGCCTGGTACTTGGGCTGCTCGGCTCGCTGCGGATCGGGAACCGGTTCGTGCACACCGGCAAACCAACGCCGGACCGTTATGCGCGTGCAGGCGGCACGCTGTTCTTCGGCGTGCCGACGGTGTGGTCACGGGTGGTCGCCGATCGCGCCGCCGCCGAGGCGCTGCGCCCGGCGCGGCTGCTGGTGTCCGGCAGCGCGCCGCTGCCGGTGCCGGTGTTCGAACAGCTCGCCGAACTCACCGGGCACCGGCCGGTCGAGCGGTACGGCACCAGCGAGTCGCTGATCACGTTGAGTACCCGGGCGGACGGCGAGCGGCGCCCGGGGTGGGTGGGGCTGCCGCTGGCCGGGGTGACGACGCGGCTCGTCGACGACGAGGACGCGCCAGCCGCGCAGGACGGCGAAACCGTGGCGCGCCTGCAGGTGCGGGGACCGACGCTGTTCGACGGCTATCTGGGCCGGCCCGACGCGACCGCGGCGGTGTTCACCGACGACGGCTGGTTCCGCACCGGTGACGTCGGGGTGATCGACGGCGGCGGGATGCACCGCATCGTCGGCCGCGAGTCCACCGACCTGATCAAGTCCGGCGGCTACCGCATCGGGGCCGGGGAGGTCGAGACCGCGTTGCTGGGCCACCCCGACGTCACCGAGGCGGCCGTCGTCGGGCTGCCCGACGACGACCTCGGTCAGCGGATCGTGGCTTTCGTCGTCGGCGACGTCGAACCTCAGGTTCTGATTGACTTTGTGGCACAACAACTTTCGGTGCACAAACGGCCGCGGGAGGTGCGGGTGGTCGATGCGCTGCCGCGCAACGCCATGGGCAAGGTGCTCAAGAAGGAGCTGATGGGCGGGTAACGACTAGTTGGCGTGCAGCTGCTCGTTCAGCGCGATGCCCCGGCCGTCGCGGGACACCACCTCGACAGCTCCCGTCACCGAGTTGCGCCGGAACAACACGTTGTTGGCGCCGGAGAGCTCCCGGGCCTTGACCGTCGTGCCATCGGGTGTCGTCACCTTCGTGCCCGCGGTCACATACAGCCCGGCCTCGACAACGCAGTCGTCGCCAAGGGAGATCCCCAGCCCCGCGTTCGCGCCCAGCAGGCATCGTTTCCCGATCGAAATAACCTGCGTGCCACCGCCCGACAAGGTGCCCATGATCGACGCGCCGCCGCCGACGTCGGAGCCGTCACCGACGACCACGCCCGCAGAGATGCGGCCCTCGACCATCGACGCGCCCAACGTGCCCGCGTTGAAGTTGACGAAACCCTCGTGCATCACTGTGGTTCCCGGCGCGAGATGCGCGCCCAGGCGCACCCGGTCGGCGTCGGCGATGCGCACCCCGGTGGGGACCACGTAATCGACCATCCGGGGGAATTTGTCGACTCCGTAGACGGTCACCGGCCCCCGTCGGCGCAGCCGGGCGCGCACGGTCTCGAAACCCGCGACCGCGCACGGGCCGTGATTGGTCCACACCACGTTGGCCAGCACGCCGAAAATGCCGTCGACGTTGGCCTCGTGCGGCTTGATCAGTCGGTGCGACAGCAGATGAAGCCGCAGGTACGCGTCGTAGCCGTCGCTGGGCGGATCGGTCAGCGCCCCGACGACCGTGCGGACTGCCACGGTGTCGATGTTGCGGTCGTCGTCGTGGCCGGCAAGCGCGGCGAGTTCGTCGGGCACCCCTTCGACCGAGAGCCGCGTGGTGCCCGCCGGGTCGTCGACGCCCAGTTCCGGTGCGGGAAACCATGTGTCGAGCACGGTCCCGTCTGCGGCGATGGTCGCCACCCCCACGCCCGCGGCAGCAGTCACGGAGCCGCCAGCGAGCGGCAGGTGGGCGGCCCCTCCGGAAGCCCGGCCAGGCGGTGCAGGATCCCGCCGACGACCGCGATTCGCAGCGTGCTCACGTCGCGCTCGTTCGGCTCGCCGACGTGTTCGGCCGTGCCGTCGAGGATCAGCTGATACTCGCCGTCGCCGATCGGGTTCCACACGACGGTCAGGCCAGGATGGTCGATCACGTTGGTTCGCGTCCGCGACCCGACGTCGGCGACAAGGCGATCGCCGTCGACTCCGATCATCGCCGTCACGATGTGCGGGCGCAGTGATTCCGTCACCGTGACCAGCGTCGCGCGGGACCCGAACTCGCCGATCAATCGCCGGACGTCGTCGAACCCGGCCTCGTGCGCCACAACCGCATCGTACGTCGCCGTGGCCGGCGTCGGTCACGCGCCAACGTAGCGGCATCATCGGGGGCCTCAGTGACGTTAGATCCAGCAGATCCTGTCGCATAACCGACCCGGAGGGCTGATCGGGCAGCAATCATGAGCAGCCGGCCCACTTAGCCTCCGCCGGGCCGGGTTCCCGTGGGAGAGAGCGAAATACGAACGGATGGTGACCGTGGAACACGTCATCCAAGAAACCACGTTGGCCTGGGCGCTCGCTGAGGCGGCCAAGCCGCATCTGAGCACCGCCGAACGCGACGATGTCTATGTGGCAATCGGCACCGGTGAAAATTTCGCGGCGATTCGCCAACTGATCACCTGGATAGTCGCCAAACGAATCGCCCTGCCGGGCGTTCTGTTGGAGTGGTGCACAACATGGCTGCGCGATTATGTTGGGCACGAGGACGAACACCACCTTCACCACCTTATCGAGTACATCAGGATTCGATCCGCGATCTAGGTTCGAGGTTGTCTTCAGACAGGCCGACTAGCCTTGAGCGCGTGGGCCTGAATCTGCGTGGCGATCCGATCGCGCTGACCGCCGCGCTCGTCGACATTCCGAGTGAGTCAGGACACGAGGCCCGCATCGCCGACGAGATCGAGGCCGCGCTGCGCGAACAGACCAGCGGATTCGACATCGTTCGGCACGGCAACGCGGTGCTCGCCCGCACCGACCTGGACCGCCCGACACGCGTGGTACTGGCTGGCCACCTCGACACCGTGCCGATCGCCGGCAACCTGCCGTCGCGCCGGGCCGGCGAGGAGTTGCACGGTTGCGGCACGGTCGACATGAAGTCCGGTGACGCGGTGTTCCTGCACCTGGCCGCCACGCTCACCGATCCGGCCCGCGACATCACGCTCGTGTTCTACGACTGCGAGGAAATCGAAGCCGCGGCAAACGGTTTGGGCCGGATCGAACGCGAGCTGCCCGACTGGCTGGACGCGGACGTCGCGATTCTCGGGGAGCCGTCCGGGGGCTACATCGAGGCCGGCTGCCAGGGCACGCTGCGCGTCGTCGTCACCGCCGCGGGAACCCGCGCGCACTCGGCGCGATCGTGGATGGGCGACAACGCGATTCACAAGCTCGGCGCGGTGCTTGACCGATTGTGCGGCTACGACCCGCGCCACGTCGACATCGACGGGTGCACCTACCGGGAAGGGTTGAGCGCGGTGCGGATCGACGGGGGGGTGGCAGGGAACGTCATCCCCGACCACGCGTCGGTGACCGTCAACTTCCGGTTCGCGCCCGACCGCAGCGTCGAGCAGGCACTGCACCATGTGCGCGGGCTCTTCGACGGGCTCGACGCGCGCGTCGAGCAGACCGACGGCGCCGCCGGCGCGCTGCCCGGACTGTCCCATCCGGCCGCGGCGGCGCTGGTGCGGGCGGCCGGGGGGCAGGTACGCGCGAAGTTCGGCTGGACCGATGTGGCACGATTCGCGGCTCTCGGCATCCCCGCGGTCAACTACGGTCCCGGCGACCCCAGCCTCGCTCACCGCGCCGACGAGCGGGTTCCCGTCGGTCAGATCACCGCGGCGGTCGATGTGCTGCGCGGGTACCTGAGCAATTAGTTCTCGGCCTTCTCGGCCTGACGGGCGGCATCGGCGGCCACGGGACCCATCCCGATATCAGCCAACTCACCGGCGACCTCGTTGAGCGCCGCCTTGTCGCCGTCGGTGAGCGCACGCGCGTGAGACAGCGTGAGGCGACCGAGCACGCAGTCGACCTCCCCGGCCAGCCGCTGCGCCCGGTAGACCGCGCGGATATCGCCGAGCCGGACGGAATCCTGCAGCGCCCGCAGTGCGACCGCCGACTGGCCGCCCCGCTCGGCCGCCTGCACCGCGTCGCGGGCGGCATCGATGGCCTCGAGCGCGTCGTTTCGGGCCGCCTTCGACCACGCCCGGGCCAGCGCGAGTTCCGGCGTGAACAGCGCCGACTTCATCCCGTGCCGCGACTCCGCCGCGCTGAGCGCCTTCGCGGCGCCTGTCTGGTCGCCCTGCTGCCCGAGTGCCTGCGCCAGCAGCATCAGCGCGAGCGGGCCCCATGAGTAGCCCGTCGGCGCCAACGCGTCGGCGGCGCGCTCCAGCAGCGTCACCGCGGCACCGACGTCGCCCTGAGCGATCGAGACGTAGGAGACCAGCACCTCCCCGATCGCGCGACCGGGGTCCTGTCGCTCGGCCGAGTCGGCATACCGCTGCGCCAGCGCCACGGCCTCGTCGAAGCGTCCCGCCATCATCAACGTCGTGACCCGGCCGAAGCCGCAGGTGAACCGCAGCAGCCCGGGATGTCCCGCCGACAGCGCCTGCGCGGCGAGTTCATCGACCCGGGCGAACCGGCCGGTCCGCGCGGAGGACAGCGCGGCGGCCGACGCGGCCCAGCCGATCGCCACGTCGTCGGCGTGCGGCGACGCGAGCACCTCTTCGGCCAGGCGCAGCGCGCGCAGGGGGGTGCCCGCGTTCATCGCGAACGTGGCGGCCAGGGCGTCAAGGGTGGCGGCGGCCGCCGGCGCCGAGATCCGGTTGCGGATCGTCTGCAAGAAGGCCACCGCCTGGGTCGGCTTGGACAGCATCCAGAACTGGTTGGCCGCCCGCGGCAGCGCCCACGCCATCAGATCGGTCTCAGAAAGTCCACTCGGATCGACCGCGGCGAAGATCTCGTCGGCCTCCCGGCCGCGGCCCTGCCAGGACAGGGCCTGCGCCAGGGACAGGCGCGCGGCCAGCGAGCCCGCCGCGCTGGCGTCAGTGCTGGCGTGACTGGTCACTTGCCGCATCTTAGGGGGCTACGTTGGCGGGGTGTCGGAATCGCGCCCAGAACAGGAGTGGGCGGTCTGCGTGTACTGCGCGTCGGGCCCCCGGCATCCCGAATTGCTCGCGCTGGCAGCCAAAGTGGGCGAGGCGATCGCCGACCGCGGCTGGACACTGGTGTCCGGCGGCGGCAACGTCTCGGCGATGGGCGCACTGGCCGCCGGGGCGCGCGCCCATCACGGGCGCACGGTGGGGGTGATCCCGAAGGCATTGGTGCACAAAGAGGTGGCCGACGTCGATGCCGACGAGCTGGTCGTCACCGACACCGTTCGCGAGCGCAAACAGATCATGGAGGACCGCTCGGATGCGTTCATCGCGCTGCCGGGTGGCATCGGCACGCTCGAGGAGTTGTTCGAGACCTGGACCGCCGGATATCTCGGCATGCACGACAAGCCCGTCGTTCTGCTCGACCCCGACGGCCACTACGACGGCCTGTTTGCATGGCTTGAGACCCTGGTGGAGAGCGGATACGTCCATTCCGATGCGCTGGAACGGATCGTGGTGGTCCGGGATGTCGAAACGGCCCTCGCGCTGTGTACGCCCAGCTGATTAGGCTGCGGGGCCATGGCCGAAGAGCAGAAGTCGAGCGATGAGCGCTTGCGCGAAGAGCCGAAGTCGACGGTAAGTCTGCTTGACATCGCCACCCGGTTGCCCGGGCTGCTGTTGGACGCGCCGGCGATCCTGCCGGGGGTGATGACCGGTTTGCGGGCCCGCCCGTCGGCGAAGACGTCGATCGGCAAGGTGTTCGCCGAACGCGCCGCCCGCTACGGCGACAACGCGTTCATCAAGTTCGAGGACGACACGATCAGCTATCGGGAGGCGAACGCCACCGCGAACCGATACGCGGCGGTGCTGGCGGCCAGGGGCGTCGGCCGCGGCGACGTCGTCGGGGTCAATCTGAAGAACTCGCCGCCTGCGGTGCTCTTGATGCTGGCAGCGGTCAAGCTCGGCGCGATCGCCGGCATGCTGAACCACCACCAACGCGGAGCTGTGCTGGCGCACAGCGTCGGGCTGCTCAACGCGAAAGTGGTGATCGGCGACGACGAGTTGCTCGCGGCGATCCGGGAATCCGGCGCCGAGGTCGGTGACGCGATCTCCGTCGAGGAGCTCGAGCGGCTGGCCGCCGGCGCGCCGACCGCGAATCCCGCCGTCACGTCGTCGGTGCTGGCCAAGGACAAGGCGTTCTACATCTTCACGTCGGGCACCACGGGGATGCCGAAGGCCAGCGTGATGACACACTACCGGTGGCTCTGGGCGCTGGGCGGGATCGGCGGCATCGGGATGCGGCTGAACAGCAGCGACACCCTGTACTGCTGCCTGCCCCTGTACCACAACAACGGGCTGACCGTCGCCGTGTCGTCAGTGGTCGGTTGCGGTGCGGCGCTGGCGCTGGGCAAGTCGTTCTCGGCGTCGAGGTTCTGGGACGACGTCATCGGATATGACGCCACCGCGTTCGTCTACATCGGCGAGATCTGCGGGTACCTGCTCAACCAGCCGGCGAAGGACACCGACCGCAAGCACAGGGTGCGCGTGATCGCAGGCAACGGCCTGCGCCCCGGGATCTGGGACGAGTTCACCCGGCGCTTCGGCATCGAGCGGGTCTGCGAGTTCTACTCGGCCAGCGAGGCCAACACCGCATTCCTCAACGTTTTCAACATCCCCGGGAGCGCGGGCGTGTGCCCGACGCCAGTGGCGTTCGTCGAATACGACCCGGACACGGGTGACCCGGTGCGCGACGACAAAGGCCGAGTCAACAGGGTCAAGCACGGCGAGCCGGGGCTGCTGTTGTCCAAGGTCGCCAACTCCCAGCCGTTCGACGGCTACACCGACAAAGAGGCGACGGAGAAGAAGCTTGTCCGCGACGCGTTCAAGAAGGGCGACGTGTGGTTCAACACCGGGGACCTGATGCGGTCGCAGGGTTTCGGTCACGCGGCGTTCTGCGACCGGCTCGGCGACACGTTCAGGTGGAAGGGCGAGAACGTGGCCACCACGCAGGTCGAGGACGCGCTTGCGCAGGACGCCAACGTCGGCGAATCCACGGTGTACGGCGTCGAGGTGCAGGGCGTGGGCGGCAGGGCCGGGATGGCGGCGATCCGGTTGAAGGACGGCGCCGGTTTCGACGGGAAATCGCTGGCCAAGACCGTGTACGAGAACCTTCCGACGTACGCGATGCCGTTGTTCGTGCGCGTCGTGGAGTCGCTGGAGAAGACGTCGACGTTCAAGAGCAAAAAGGTGGACCTGCGCAACCAGGGATACGGCAGTGACGTCGAGGACCCGATCTACGTGCTGAAAGGTCGCGACGACGGCTACGTCGACTACTACGACGAGTATCCCGAGGAAGTGAAGGCCGGGAGGGCGCCGACGAACAAGTAGGTGGGGCTGGCACCCTGGTGGGATGGCTTCGACCTTCTGCGGCAGGCCCGTCGCCGGCGATCGCGCGCTGATCATGGCGATCGTCAACCGCACCCCCGATTCGTTCTACGACCGGGGTGCCACGTTCACCGACGAGGCCGCGAAGGTGGCGGTGCACGCGGCGATCGCCGAAGGCGCCGACGTGATCGATATCGGCGGCGTGAAGGCCGGCCCCGGCGAGCCGGTCGACGCCGACGAGGAGATCGCGCGAGTGGTGCCGTTCATCGAATGGCTCCGGGGCGAATACCCCGAACAGCTGATCAGTATCGACACCTGGCGCATTGCGGTCGCCAAACAGGCGTGTGCGGCCGGCGCGGACCTGATCAACGACACCTGGAGCGGCGCCGAACCGGGCCTGGCCGCGGTCGCTGCCGAGTTCGACGCCGGACTGGTCTGCTCGCACACCGGCGGCGCCAGACCGCGCACCCGGCCGTTCCGGGTCAGCTACGGCCACACGGTCCGAGGCGTGGTCGACGACGTGATCGCCGAGGTCACCGTGGCCGCCGAGAGGGCGGTGGCGGCCGGGGTGGCGCGCGGCAAGATCCTGATCGACCCGACGCACGATTTCGGCAAAAACACCTTCCACGGGCTCACTTTGTTGCGCCACGCGGAAGATCTTGTTAACACCGGATGGCCCGTGTTGATGGCGCTGAGCAACAAGGATTTCGTCGGGGAAACTTTGGGTGTGGGTCTAACCGAACGCCTCGAGGGCACGCTCGCCGCCACCGCATTGACCGCTGCGGCCGGTGTGGCGATGTTCCGTGCGCACGAGGTGGGACCGACTCGGCGCGTGCTGGAAATGGTCGCGTCGATCCAGGGTGTGCGCCCGCCGACGCGCACGGTAAGGGGACTGGCATGACCACTGCGCCTGGGCTGACCGACGTCGTCACCAGCGGGAAGTGGCTGGCCGAGCGCAGCTGGAGCCGGCCGACGTGGACCGTCGCCGAACTCGAGGCCGCCAAGGCGGGCCGGACCGTGTCCGTGGTGCTGCCGGCGCTCAACGAGGAAGAGACCGTCGCCTCGGTGATCGACAGCATCTCGCCGATGCTCGGTGGTCTCGTCGACGAGCTGGTCGTGCTCGACTCCGGCTCCACCGATGACACCGCGATCCGTGCGCTCACCGCGGGCGCGCGCGTGGTCAGCCGCGAACAGGCGGTGCCGGAGCTGCCGGCGCAGCCGGGCAAGGGCGAGGCGCTGTGGCGCTCGCTGGCCGCCACCAGCGGGGACATCATCGCGTTCGTCGACTCGGACCTGATCGACCCCGATCCGATGTTCGTGCCGAGACTCGTGGGGCCGCTGCTCACCGCCGACGGTATTCACCTGGTCAAGGGCTTCTACCGCAGGCCGCTGAGGGTGAGCGGCCGCGAGGACGCCAACGGTGGTGGCCGGGTCACCCAGCTCGTCGCGCGGCCGCTGCTGGCGGCGCTGCGGCCCGAGCTATCCGGCGTGCTGCAGCCGCTCGGCGGGGAGTACGCGGGAAGCAGGGAACTGTTGACGTCGGTGCCGTTCGCGCCCGGCTACGGGGTCGAGATCGGCCTGTTGATCGACACCTACGACCGGTTGGGGCTGGACGCGATCGCGCAGGTCAACCTGGGTGTGCGGGCCCACCGCAACCGACCCTTGACCGAGTTGAGCGCGATGAGCCGCCAAGTGGTCGCCACGCTGCTCTCACGCTGCGGCGTCACCGACTCGGGGGTGGGACTCACGCAGTTCTTTGCCGACGGGGCGGGCTTCACACCGCGCGTCTCCTCGGTGTCGCTGGATGACCGCCCACCGATGAACACGCTGCGGTAGCCGGTCAGGCAGGATCAGTGGCGTGACGCTGATCCTGCTGTACCTGTTGGTGCTGGTGCTCGTCGCCGGTCTGCTGTTCGTCATCGCCAGCGCGGTGTTCGGGCGGGGCGAGACACTGCCGCCGCTGCCGCGGGCCACCACGGCCACCGTATTGCCCGCTTCGGGCGTCACCGGCGCGGACGTGGACGCCGTCAAGTTCACGCAGGCGCTGCGCGGCTACAAGACCGGCGAAGTGGACTGGGTGCTCGACCGGCTGAGCCGCGAGATCGAGCTGCTGCGGGGCCAGCTGTCGGCACTGCAGGCGCTGACCGACGACGCGGGACCGGCGCACCCGGACGGCGAATGACGGCCGCCGACGACGACGGCCGGGTCCGCTGCCCGTGGGCATACAGCGGCGGGGTCCATGCCGCGATGAACCGCGAATACCATGACTACGAGTGGGGCCGCGCGCTGCACGGGCGGGATGCGCTGTTCGAGCGAATCTGTCTGGAAGCCTTTCAGAGTGGACTTTCGTGGCTGACCATCCTGCGCAAGCGGGAGGACTTCCGCAGGGCGTTTCACGGTTTCGACGTCGAGGTGATCGCCCGCTACACCGACCACGACGTCCTGCGACTGATGGCCGATGCATCGATCGTGCGCAACCGCGCAAAGATCGACGCCACGATCGCCAACGCACGCGCCGCGGCGGCGCTCGAGATCGACCTTTCCGAATTGCTCTGGTCGTTCGCGCCGCCGCCCGGCCGCCCGCGGCCGCGGGCCATTGCCGACGTTCCCGCGGTGACCGCCGAATCCACCGCGATGGCGAGGGAGTTGAAGCGCCGCGGTTTCCGTTTCATCGGACCCACCACGGCCTACGCGTTGATGCAAGCCACCGGGATGGTCGACGATCACCTTCAGTCGTGCTGGGTACCGCCGCGATAGCGGGTCATTACACACCGACGTGCCGCGGTAAGGAACAATGGGAGTGTGGACGTCCAGTTTGGAGGGAGCACTCGATGGCGGCGATGAAGCCCCGGACCGGTGACGGTCCACTGGAAGCAACCAAGGAGGGGCGCGGCATCGTGATGCGAGTACCGCTGGAGGGCGGCGGCCGCCTTGTCGTCGAACTCACTCCCGAAGAGGCGGCCGCACTGGGCGATGAACTGAAGGGCGTCACGAGCTAGCGGCTCACGAGCTCACCTTGCGGTAGATTTCGAGCGTCTGTTCGGCGATACGGCTCCACGAGAACTCGTCGATGCATCGTTGCCGGCCGGCCTTGCCGAACCGATGCGCTTTCTCCGGATCGGCGAGCAGGGTGTTGACGGCGTCGGCCAGTCGCAACTCGAAACCCGAAGGGTCCCCGGGGTCGTAGTGGACCAGCAGCCCCGTTTCCCCGCATGTCACCACCTCGGGAATACCACCGACATCGGAGGCCACCACGGCCGTCGCACAGGCCATCGCCTCGAGGTTGACGATACCGAGCGGTTCGTACACCGAGGGGCACACGAATACCGTTGCCGCCGAAAGTATTTCGCGAACCTTGCTGATGGGAAGCATTTCCCGCACCCAGAACACGCCACGACGGGCATGCGACAGATTCTGCACCGCCTCGGTCACCTCGGCGGCGATCTCAGGGGTGTCGGGTGCGCCGGCACACAACACGAGTTGGGTGTCGGGGGAGAAGTGGTGGGCGGCTGCGACCAGGTGCGCCACGCCCTTCTGACGGGTGATCCGGCCGACGAACGCGACGATCGGCGTTGCCAGATCCACACCGAGCTCCTCGAGCACCGATTCGCCCGGCCCCGGCGCCCCGCCTGACTTGCTCCTTGCGTCCGCAACCGGATACCACACGTCAGTGTCGATGCCGTTGCGCACCACGTGGACCCGGCTGGGGTCCAGTGCGGGATAGGTGCTCAACACGTCGTCGCGCATGCCCGAACTCACCGCGATCACCGCGTCGGCCGCCTCGATTGCGGTGCGCTCGACCCACGACGACACCCGATAGCCACCGCCCAGCTGCTCGGCCTTCCACGGCCGCAGCGGTTCCAGCGAGTGCGCGGTCAGCACGTGGGGAATCCCATACAGCAGCGCGGTGAGGTGGCCCGCCAGGCCCGCGTACCAGGTGTGTGAGTGCACGACGGTCGCCTCGGAGGCCGTATTCGCCATCACCAGATCCGCTGACAGCGTCGCCAGCGCGGGGTTGGAGCCGCGCAGAGCGGGGTCGGGCTGCGCGACGATCGCGCCCTGCCGCGGCGCGCCCATGCAGTGCACCTCAACCTCGCACAGCTTGCGCAACTGAGCGACGAGTTCGGTGACGTGCACTCCGGCGCCCCCGTAGACCTCGGGCGGATACTCCCGCGTCATCATCGCCACCCGCATGACTGTCGACCGTAATGCCGGTGGCTACTGGATGCATCCACGTCTTTTTGGCGAATGCGTTTCAGGTGGTGAAGTTGTGGAGAATTCTGGCCGCAATCATCGAGGACGGATAGGTTTTAGGCATGCGGGAATTGCCACACGTGTTGGGCATTGTCCTCGCCGGCGGAGAGGGTAAGCGGCTGTATCCGCTGACCGCCGATCGCGCCAAGCCGGCAGTTCCGTTCGGCGGTGCCTACCGCCTGATCGACTTCGTGTTGTCCAACCTCGTCAACGCCCGCTATCTGCGGATCTGTGTCCTCACCCAGTACAAGTCCCACTCCCTGGACCGGCATATCTCGCAGAACTGGCGACTGTCCGGGCTGGCCGGCGAGTACATCACGCCGGTGCCCGCCCAGCAGCGGCTGGGCCCGCGCTGGTACACCGGCAGCGCCGACGCGATCTACCAGTCGATGAACCTGATCTACGACGAGGATCCCGACTACATCGTCGTCTTCGGGGCGGACCACGTTTACCGGATGGACCCCGAACAGATGCTGTATTTCCACATCGAAAGCGGCGCCGGAGCAACGGTGGCCGGCATCCGGGTGCCGCGGGCCAACGCGGCGGCGTTCGGATGCATCGATGCCGACGATTCCGGCCGGATCAAAGAATTCGTCGAGAAGCCGGCGGACCCGCCCGGCACGCCCAGCGACCCCGACCAGACGTTCGCGTCGATGGGCAACTACATCTTCACCACCAAGGTGCTCATCGACGCGGTACGCGCGGACGCTGACGACGACAACTCCGATCACGACATGGGCGGCGACATCATTCCGCGCCTGGTCGCCGACGGACGCGCGGCGGTTTACGACTTCAACGACAACGAGGTGCCCGGTGCCACCGAACGCGACCGCGGATACTGGCGCGACGTCGGCACGCTCGACGCGTTCTACGACGCGCACATGGATCTCGTGTCCGTGCACCCGATCTTCAACCTCTACAACAAGCGCTGGCCCATCCGCGGCGAGTCGGAGAACCTGGCGCCGGCCAAGTTCGTCAACGGCGGCTCGGCGCAGGAGTCGGTGGTCGGCGCCGGCAGCATCGTGTCGGCGGCGTCGGTGCGCAACTCGGTGTTGTCGTCAAACGTCGTCGTCGATGACGGCGCGATGGTCGAGGGCAGCGTGTTGATGCCCGGGGTGCGCGTCGGACGGGGCGCGGTGGTGCGCCACGCGATCCTCGACAAGAACGTCGTCGTCGGGCCCGGCGAGATGGTAGGGGTCGACCTCGAGCGGGACCGGGAACGCTTCGCGGTGAGCGCCGGGGGCGTGGTGGCGGTCGGCAAGGGTATCTGGATCTAGATCTCCGGGATCAGCAGGTGCGCGTCGCGGGTCGGCCCCCAGTGCAGGGTGACGCGGCCGCGCGGTGACGGCTGGTATGCGGCGGGGAATTGGCCGGTGAGCGGGTTGCGCGGGCACAGCCAGCGCCCGGCGACCACCAGCCGCAGTTGTTCCGCCGCGCGGAACAGCGTCGCCGACGGGCCGAGCGCGACGTCGACGGCGACGACCTCCCCTGCGTGCAGCGGCTGCGGATCGGTGCATGCCGACACCGGCTCCCACGGCTGCGACAGGTTGCGATCCAAGGCCCGCAGTGCCACGCGCTGCCAGCCGGTGGTGACGCGGTCGTGGCCGTAACCGTAGGATCCCTCGAACGGGACAAACCTTCCGTCGCGCCACTTTTCAACGCCGACGAACAGGTTCGCGTCATCGCAGCCGTGCAGGTCCAGCCAGAGCCGGACGGCCATCGGCCCGGTCAGCTCGGTGTCCTCGCGTACCGTCCAGGTGAATGCGGCTGCACGCGAACGTGTCTCGAATGTGACTGCGCCCGGTGCCGACGGCGGCTCGGTCGACAGCTCGCCCTGCCCGGTCAGATACAGCCGCCGCCAACGCGTCCGGGCCAGCGGCCACTCGGACTCCTCGCGCACGGCGGTCACGGTGTCGCGGTCCTCGCGCACTTCGAGCCGCACGCTGCGGGTGCCGGCCTGCCCGTCCAGCGCGGCGCGGAAAAACGCCAACTGCTCAGCGCGCGCCGGCTCGGAGTAGAACGTTGTCCATTTGCCGCCCCGGTGCGTGTACAGCCTGGCATGGGTGGAGCCGGCCTCGGCGAACACGCGCACCGCCCCGCGGCTGTGAAGGTTGTTGTCGGAAAAGCTGCCGCACACCAGCATTGGCACCCGGATCGCCGCCAGGTCGGGCACCAGCGAGCGCCAGAAATCGTCACGTGTCGGGTGAACGCGCTGGATCTCAAGCCAGTCGTAGGCCTGCGGTGCGGTACGTCGCAGGGACCGCGACCACATCCGGATGAACCCCTGCTCGCGGACGCCGCCCGGGTACGCGAAATCCCGGTACGCGTCCGTGAAACCTTCCCACGGGCAGATCGCGCGAAGCGCGGGGGGCGCAAGCGCGGCGGTGCCGTACTGGCTGATTGCGAGGTATGAGACGCCGATCATCACCACCCGGCCGTCGCTCCACGGCTGCTCGGCCGCCCACTGCACGATGTCGTAGACGTCCTCGCTTTCCTGCTGCGACAACAGCTTTGCGGTGCCGTCGGAGTGGCCGCAGCCTCTCACGTCGGCATTCACCACCGCGAAACCCTGAGCGACCCACCACACAGGGTCGGGCGCCTCCCAGCCCGTCAGCGCTGAGAACGTCACTGGATCGGGCTGCCGTAACACGTGGTATTGCAGCGCGTAGGTCGACCGCTTGCCCCGCCGGGCCGGCAGATTGTCCTTGCCGTAGGGATGGGCGCTGAGGACGACCGGGTGAGTGTCGTCGCCGGTGGGCCGGAAGACGTTGACCCGCAAGACCGTTTCGTCGCGGGTGCGGACCTGCTCGTCACGTTCGGCCACGATGTCGTCCGGCGGCACGGTGACGGTTATCGGGGGTTTGGCGAGGCCGCGCAGCCGGGCGAGCGCATACGCGAACCGGCCGGGTCGCCGCCAGGGGCGGTCCAGGGCCGTCTGCTGGGGCACGCGTTTCACCCTAGCGTGGTTCGCTGCTCCTACCAGACGTACGGCACCAGGCGATAGTGAACTTTCTGGGTGTACTCGCGGTGACCCTCCAGCTCATGCTCGAGCATCTTCTCCTCGTCGAGGATTCGGACAGCGAGCACGAGCAGGCCCGGTATCACGATAACGAGTGCCCAGTAGGAGCCCAGGGCAAGAGGGATGCCCACCTGACGTTGGCGGCAGCATAACCGTTCTGGATGACCACCAGCATGGAGCCAACGAGTCCCATCGCAACCAGAACATCGCCAACCAGCGAAACCGCCCTCGGCACTCGCGACCAGCCGAAGCGGTGGTCGAGGACACTGAACACCATAATCGCCGCGAGCGACAGAAATGCGACCGCGCTGATGATCTTCTGTATTGTCCTGGTTTCCGCCGCCGGGCCCGCTTGCATGCGGCGCTGCAGGGCGGCGGGGTCGGTGACAAGCAGATAAATGCTCGGCACGATCGTGGAGATCGTGAACACGGCGATGAAAACCCATGCCTGCCAGTAATCAACGGTGCCCGCCGGTAAGAACAGCACCAGCCCGAAAATCGCCAGCCCGATCAGTGAACTTCCCGCGAATTGAAGACTGGTTCTCACGAGTCACCACACATAAGGCACCATCCGATGGTGGACCGTGGCGGTGTATTCGCGATACCCGGTGAGCTCCTGTTTGAGCAGCTTCTCCTCATCCGCGATCCGAACGGCAAACACGATCACCACGGGGACGAGAACTGCCAGCCCCCAGTACGAGTCGAGTGCGAGCGGCATGCCGGCAAACATGATCGATGCCCCCATATACATGGGGTGTCGCACGATTCCGTACAGACCGCTAGAGATCACCGTCTGGCTCTCCTCCACGGTGATGTTGGCTGCCGCATAGCTGTTCTGGTTCACCGTGAATATCGCGATGCCAAGCCCGATCGCCACCAGCGCGTCGCCGATCAGCGATACGGCGGGCGGCACCGGCGACCAGCGGAGGCGATGGTCGAGGGCGCTGAACACCAGCACCGCAATAAACAGAATGGAGATGGCGGAAGTGACCACCTTCTGCACCGGTCTGGTTTCCGCCTTCGGCCCGGCGTGCATCCGCCGCTCAACAACCGCCGGATTCTTCCTTAACAGGTAGACAGCTGAGTAGAGCGACGCGATCGTGAACACTGCCAAGTAAACCCATGCCTGCCAGTAGTGCAGCGTTCCCGCCGGTACGAACAGCAGCACGCCGAACGCCAGCAAAGCGATGACAGATTGCACGGTCGCGCGAACACCGATGCTCATGTGATCCCTCCTGCTCATGTCGTCTTCCTAAAGGGCGTCTCGACGCCGGTAGATCCCTCCGGCGACCGCGGTCAATACGATCGCTACCCCAACCATCACCGCCATCGCGGTGACGGGCACGGTCGACGGCACTGTCGTCCGGCCAACCGGAGACAAGTCGATGAGCCACCGTGGCAACCGCAGCAGTGCGCCCAGGTACAGCGACAGCGCCACGAACATCACAGCGACCCAGCCGATGATCGGCCGGCGCAAAGCGACTGCGAGCGCGCCGATCCCGGCAATCACCGCCATCGCCGGCACATGGGCGACACCTGCGGCGGTGAGCCGGGGAACCAGATCTGCTTCGCCCATCGTGACGGCCGCGCCCAGCCCGTTGCCGAGTCCGGCCAGGAACATCAGCACCGTCGCACCGGCGAGCGTGGCCCCGACGTTCGCAAGCAGCCACCGCCACCGCGACACCGAGCCGGCAAGAACCTCCTCGGCGATGCCCGACTGCTCGTCGCGGGTCAACCGCACGACGGCGGCCACCACGAAACCCGTTGCGGCCGCCGCCAGGAACTGGGTAAGCGTGGTGTAGATGCCGTTGTAGCCCTGGGTGGCCAGCACGCGGGCCACCAGCTCGTTGGTCTTGGCGGCGTCCTGCAGCGACTGGGTCATCGATCCGAATGCCAGGCCGGCGATGAACATGCCGACGCCCCAGCCGATGACCTGACCCCGCTGCAACACCATATTCAGCGCCAAGACGCTTCTGATCGGTGGCGCGTCCACCCGGTCACCCCGGGACGGCAGGATCCCGTCGTCGTACTCGCGCCGGGTCTCGAGCAGCATGGACAGGCCCATCAACGCGAGCGTGAGCGCCACCAACAACAAAAACGGCCACCATCGCAATTCGACGAACGATCGCATCTGCTGCGCCCATGCGATCGGCGAGAACCAACTCAGCGCACTGCCGGAGTGGTTGATGACGTCGCCGATCCCGCGCACCAGCGCGGCCGCGGCCAACACGCCCATCGCCGCGCCCGTCGCACTGCGGGCCTGGCGCCACAGCTGCACGGTGACGGCGGCCACGGCGCCGAACACCATCGCCGCACCGGTTATGCCCAGACACATTCCGGCGCAGTCGATCAGGTCGAAGCCGGTCGCGGCGAGCGCGAGTGTCATCGTCAGGGCCAGAATTGCGTTGACGGAGCCAACCAACACCAGCGCGGCCAATGTGCGGGCAGAGCGCCCCACCACCGATGACTGCACCAATTCGGCTGCGCCGCTTTCTTCCTCGGCGCGAGTGTGCCGGACCACGGTGAGGATCGACAAGATCGCCGTTGCGACGATCAGCGTGACCATCAGCTCGTTGGCGATCATCACGCCCAAGTCCGTCTGGTTGCCGCCGAAGAAGGGGCCGCCGAGCATGATGCCGGCTGGGGTCTTCAGTATGTTGACGCGGGCAAGTCGTGTCGCGTGATCGGGATAGGCCAACTTGAGCGCGCTTGGTGTGTAAACCATCATGAAAGTCAGCGCCGACATCCACACGCCGAGCCGAATGCGGTCGCGGCGCACGGCAAGGGCGAGCAGCGTGCCAACCCCGGTCACCGGCGATTGCGACTGCTTGGCGTGCTGCGCGACGGCGCTGGTGGTCATTGCAGGGCCCCCTGGTACTCGCGCAGGAAGAGGTCCTCGAGTGACGCCGGGAACACCGACAGCTCAAGGATGCCGAGGCTGGTCAGCAGGTCCATCGCCCGGTCAAGATCGGCGCGGTCCACCGAGAAGGTGACCAGGCCGTCCTGTTCGGAGAATTCGTGCACGAACCGTGCGGTGCGCAATTCGTCCGAGTAGGCGCTGGTGCGCACCTTGACCGTCGTGCGCATCAGGTGCCGCAGGTCCTCCAGCCTTCCGGACCGCACACTGCGGCCGGCGCGGATGATCGTCACGCTGTCGCACAGCTGCTCGACCTCGGCCAGGATGTGGCTGGACAGCAGCACCGCCGCGCCGCGCTCAGCGACCTCACGGACGCACTGCTGAAACGCCTTCTCCATCAACGGGTCCAGACCGGACGTCGGCTCGTCGAGGATGTACAGCTCGACGTCGCTGCTGAACGCGGCAACGATGGCGACCTTCTGCCGGTTGCCCTTCGAGTAGGTACGGGTCTTCTTGTGCGGGTCGAGGTCGAAGCGCTCGATCAGCTGCTCGCGGCGCGCACTGTTGTTGCCGCCGCGGAGGCGGGCCAAAAAGTCGATCGCCTGACCGCCGGTCAGGTTGGGCCACAACGTCACATCGCCCGGGACGTACGCGATCCCGCGGTGCAGGGCCACCGCGTCCCGCCACGGATCGCCGCCGAGTAGCCGGGCGGTGCCGCCGTCGGCACGGAGCAGGCCGAGCAACACACGGATGGTGGTCGACTTGCCGGCGCCGTTGGGACCGAGGAAGCCGGCGACGCTGCCATGCTCGACCGTCAGGTCGAGCCCGTCAAGCGCCGTGGTCCGGCCGAAACTCTTTTTCAGATCGTGGATTTCGACCGGTCGCGCGGATTCAATCCGTCGCTGAGACGTCGTCGTCATGTGTCTCCTCACTTGGTGCGTGGTTGTTGTTGTGATTGGGCCTTTTGCTTCAGAAATGCCTCGTACATCGTGGCGTCGCTCATCAGCCCGTTGGTGTAGACCTCGAGTGAGGGCAGCACCATCTCCTCGCCGTAGTCATGCAGCACCGCGGCCATGTCGGTCGGGTTGTCGTGCAACTGCAGGTAGAGAAGGAATCCACCACCGCCGGTGAGCCCCAGGAACTTCGCGCGGGCCTTGGGATCCGGGCTGGGCTTGAGCGTGCCGGCCCGGACACCTTCCTCGAGGTACTCCTCTGCGTTCTGAAGCATCCGCTGCCAGAACGTCTTGGCCAGCTCGTTGCCGGACTGCAAGCTGCGCACCAGATACGCCGTCATCGGCGCATATGACTCGATTTCGGCGATTTGCCGAAACCAGGTGGCGGGATCGGCGGAAGTCAGCGACTCCGACTTCGCGTTGCGAATCTCCTCCGCGACGTAGTCATCGCAGGCCTTGCGCAGGCCCTGCTTCGATCCGAAATGGTGGATGACCAGCGCGGCGCTCACCCCCGCGGCATCGGCGATGGCCCGCAGGCCAACGTTGAAGCCGTGGTGACCGAACTGCTCGATCGCCGCATCGCGGATGCGGGCGGCGGCCGTCATGTCGGCTGAACGCATGTTCAATATGCTAAACGAGTGTTTATCGCAGGCAAGGGATCGAAACGCTAGGAAAGCGTCAAAATCCGTCGAAAATCGAGCAGGCTTCAAAGTCCCCGGATAAGTCCCGAACTGGGCCTTTGCGTTTTCAGTGTACAGCCGTTTACTATTGCCCGGAGTCCCGAGGCGGAGACGGTCGCCATGCCGGTATGGCCGCTCCGACCTTCGCTTGGAAAGGGTCGTTCATGGCTGTGGATTTCGGGTTGGAACTGCCGGAAGAGGTTGTGCACGTACGTGATTGGGTGCATGAGTTCGCTAAGGAGGTAATCCGGCCGGCGGCTGCAGAATGGGATGAGCGCGAAGAAACGCCGTGGCCGATTATCGCTGAGGCGGCCAAAGTCGGGCTCTACACGCCGGAGCTGTTCGTCCAGATGGCTGGGGAACCCAGCGGTCTGGGGCTGCTGACGGTGTTCGAGGAGATGTTCTGGGGCGATGCGGGCATCGCCTTATCCATTCTGGCTACGGGTCTGGCCGCGGCGGCGCTCGCGTCGAGCGGTACGCCGGAACAACTCGGTGAGTTTTTGCCCCAAATGTTCGGCAGCCCCGGTGATCCCAAGGTCGCGGCATTCTGCTCCTCGGAGCCGGGCGCGGGTTCCGACGTCGGCGCGGTGCGGACGCGGGCGCGTTACGACGAGGCCGCCGGCGAATGGGTGCTGAACGGCACGAAGACATGGGCGACCAACGGGGGCATCGCGAACATCCACATCGTCGTGGCGTCGGTGTATCCCGAATTGGGCACCAGGGGTCAGGCGACCTTCATCGTGCCGCCCGACACGCCCGGGCTGTCGCAGGGACAGAAGTTCAAAAAGCATGGAATCCGGGCGTCGCACACCGCCGAGGTGGTTCTCGAAGACGTCCGGGTGCCCGGTGCCCTGATCCTCGGCGGGCGAGACCGCCTCGAGCAGCGGGTCGCGAAGGCGAGAGAGGGCAAGCGCACATCCAGCCATGCCGCGATGATGACGTTCGAGCGGACTCGTCCCGTGGTGGGTGCCATGGCCCTCGGCGTCGCACGCGCCGCCTACGAGTACGCCCTCGACTACGCGTGCCAGCGTGAGCAATTCGGCCGCAAGATCGGCGAGTTTCAGGCGATCGCATTCAAACTCGCCGACATGAAGACGCGCATCGACGCGTCGCGCCTGCTGGTGTGGCGGGCGGGTTGGATGCACCGCAACAACAAGCCGTTCACGTCGGCGGAGGGTTCGATGGCCAAGCTGTTCGCCAGCGAGACGGCCGTGTATGTCACCGACGAGGCCATCCAGATCCTGGGAGGCAACGGCTACACCCGCGACTACCCCGTGGAGCGCATGCATCGCGACGCGAAGATCTTCACGATCTTCGAGGGGACCAGCGAGATTCAGCGGCTCGTCCTGGGTAGGGCGCTGACTGGGCTGCCGATCCGGTAGCCGCGGCCACAGGGGGCGCGCAATGCGGCCGAAAGGGCAGTGCATTTTGGCCTGGAAATGTGGCCAAACACCTCGCGCGATCGGCCTTGGAGTGCCACGCTTATAGACGGGTCGTGAACACCAGAACGGTTGTGGTTAACGTGAGTATTCCACGACAGCGCAAAGCAAAGACGAAGCGCGCGCCCAAAGAATGTCACTATGTGCCGGAGCTGCTGCGGGCGCTGAACGCCAACGACTCCTGCGTCCAGAAGCAGGCGGCAATCTTGCGCGGATGGCTCAGAGCCCACCCGCCCGGTCACGACTTGAGAGTGAGTCTGCTGAGCAACGGCTACGGCCACATTCTCGACGAGGCCGTCGGCCGACCGCCGCGCACGTCGACGATGAAGCATCCGGCGTAAATGGTGCGCTAGGGCAGCGCTAGGGCTCGATTTCGCCGCTGATGCCGCCTTCGAGACCAGCGCGGGTGGCCGCGGGCAGCACGATCAGGCCGTCGAGTTCGGCACGCGCGCGGTCGTAAGCGTGCCGGCGTTCCTCCTGCGTGGCGGCGCGGTCGGCGGCCAGACGAAGCAGCCGCTGCGCGCGGGCCAGGCGCTGCTGCTCGTCGGCGGAGAAGTCGCTGCGCCGTCTGCGCATCGCTTCTGCCTCCGCGGCGTCGAAAGCGGTCACATAGTGCTGCACCGCCTCGAGGTACTCCGCTTGTGACCCCCGGCCGGCGGCCTGGAGGTCGTCGGCCGACACCGGCCGGAGCATGTCCGCCCGCAGCTTGGCCTTGTGGAAGCGGACCGTCATCGGCTCTCGCATGTCGGTCATCATCGGAAAATCGAGCAGCCGGGCGACATCTATCTCATAGTCCAGCCAGCGCTTGTCGGTTGTGTTGTGCGCGTCGATGGCCCGGCTGATCTCCCGCCGATGGGCGGCATCGTTTCCGACATGCGCCGGCGCCTGCGCAACGTTGTCGGCGCGCCGTTTCTCGTAAGCAGACCACGCGCGCACACCGGCGATGATCATCCCAGCGATGGGCACGACGAGCCAGAACAGCTCGATCAGGCGGAAGACCAAACCCATGCGGTTAACCGGGGTGTGGCGGTGTGCGTTGCGAGTGTTTCGAGTCGACCGGTCTCCATTGCCATGTGGTCTCGACGACGATGTCGCCGCGCTGGATGGCCTCACGTCCCGCGATGTCGAAGTGCACGGTACGCGCCGTGGTGTCGGCCGTTTCCAGCAGTAGTTCGCGGTCCGATACCCCAAGCGGATCGTGGATCAGCCGCACGCCGAAACGCCCCGTCTTGTCGTGGGCCCGCAGCCGCTCCGCGATCCCGACGAGCACCGCCTCGTCATCGGCGACCATCGGCACCGGGCAGCCGGCTTCTGCCGGATCGGCGAACTCCATGCCGATCACATTCACTCCTGGGCGCCCCAGGTCGTCGAACCGCAGCGCGGTCATCGTCAGCCTTCGCCCGCCGACGGCCGACGATGCGAGGGGTGCGGTGTCGATCCGACGCCGCGACGTGATCACCCGTTCCACGAAAACTTCTCCAGGCGCCGGGTCGAAGTGCTTGTGCAGCAACCAAATCGCGAATCGCTGCCAGGCGTCGTGCGTGACGAGAAATTGGCCTATCACATCGAGGCATGCGCGGTCGTCGTCACGCAACACCCCCACGTCGGTGTTGCTGATGTCGGGCAACGCTGCGTAATCGTCAACGCCATGATTTCGCATTCTCAGCATGGCTCTTCCCTCTGGCCCAAGACTTTCGAGGCAATGGCCAGCCTAGTCCAGGCGGCGCCGAGCACACGAGGCTTTCGGCACGGGGTGATCAGTCGCGGGCGGCCACCAAGATGCCGTCTCCGAGCGGCACCAGCACCGGCGTGAGCCGCTCGTCCTCGGCGATGAGCCGCGCGGCCTCGCGAACCGCGGCCACCTCGGCGTCGCCGGCCGCCGGGTCGCCGGCACGTCCGCCGAGTGCGGCGCGGTGTACCGCGATGGCCCCGCCGGACCGCAGCAGCCGAATGCCTTCGACGACGAACTGAGGTTGGTCCACCGGATCGGCATCGATGAACACCAGGTCGTACGACTCGTCGGCGAGGCGCTGCAGCACGTCTTGCGCGCGGCCGGCGATGACACGGGTCCGCGAGGGTACGACGCCAGCCTCGCTGAACGCCTGCTTGGCCAGCTGCTGATGTTCGGGTTCCACGTCGATGGTGGTCAGCACCCCGTCGTCGGCCATGCCCGCCAGCAGCCACAACCCGCTGACGCCAGCACCGGTACCCACTTCGGCGACCGCCCGGGCACCCGACAGCCGGGCCAGCACCGATAGCAGAGCACCCACCGCGGGCGTGACCGCACCCGCGCCGGCGTCGACGGCCCGCTCCCGCGCGGCCGCGACGATGTCGTCCTCCGAAATCGAGCCCTCAGCGTGTCCCAACATCGCATCACAGGAGACCATGCCCGCAGCGTAGAACCAATGCGACCGGGAGTCGGGCAGGCGCGCCCGAAGCCCCGACACGCCCGGGGCGCGACGCGGGTTTTGTAACTTTTTGACTGCCTTTGCGCTGCCAGTCGGGGTGCAGGCGAGGTTTCTCAGTAAAAGTTCAGTTTGCTCATATACCGGCCACACCGGGGTGGGGAACGGTAAGCGGATGGCAATCGCAGCCTGGCGTTCCGGGAATAGTCCTGAGGCGATCGACGTTGGCCGATGCGAGGAAGTGTCGCCGGTGTGCACCGGCGCAGAGCTTTATCGATCGGACCCGGAGGATCCCACGGCCAGCACCCAGCCACCGACCGCAACGCCGCCGGCGAGCATGTCGAAGTTCGAACGCTCGTTCGAGTCGGGCTGGGTCGAGCCGGCCGACGAGCCACAGGGCACCGCCGTGTTCGACGCCACCGGGGACAAGAGCATGATGCCGTCCTGGGATGAGCTGGTGCGTCAGCACGCCGACCGGGTGTACCGGCTGGCCTACCGATTGTCGGGCAATCAGCACGACGCCGAGGACCTCACCCAGGAGACCTTCATTCGCGTGTTCCGCTCGCTGCAGAACTACCAGCCGGGCACGTTCGAGGGCTGGTTGCACAGGATCACGACGAACCTGTTTCTCGACATGGTTCGCCGGCGCGCGCGCATCCGGATGGAGTCGTTGCCCGAAGACTACGACCGGGTGCCCGCTGACGAGCCGAACCCGGAGCAGATCTATCACGATTCGCGGCTCGGTCCCGATTTGCAGGCGGCGCTGGATTCGCTGCCGCCTGAGTTCCGCGCGGCCGTGGTGTTGTGCGACATCGAAGGCCTGTCCTACGAGGAGATCGGCGCCACGCTGGGCGTCAAGCTGGGCACTGTCCGCAGCCGCATCCACCGCGGCCGCCAGGCGCTGCGTGAATATCTCGCTGCGCACGGCCGCACCGAAGCCTTCGCCGCCACGTCCGCCTGAGCGCTGCGTGTGCTGCGTGCGTTAAGTGTCTAAGGCCACGAACCGCGCTACATTCGGTGTAGCCCCCGTTCGCGCGGAGGTCGCCGAGAGGAGGGATCGTGGCCGATCCAGGGCAGGTGTTGCGCCGCGCATTCTCCTGGCTGCCGTCGCAGTTCGCTTCGCAGAGCGACGCACCGGTCGGCGCTCCCCGACAGTTCGGGTCCACCGAGCACCTCTCCATCGAGGCGATAGCCGCGTTTGTCGATGGCGAGTTGCGAATGAACGCCCATCTGCGCGCGGCGCACCACCTTTCGCTTTGCCCGCAGTGCGCCGCCGAGGTCGAGGGTCAGCGCCAAGCCCGCGCCGCCCTGCGGGATTCCCGCCCGATCAACGTGCCCACGTCCCTGCTGGGCACTCTCGCGGAGATCCCAAACCAGCCCGACGCCTCGATCGCCGAGGAATGCCCGGCCGACGAGCTAGCCAATGGCATGCCACGCGGTCGGCGTAAACGCCGGTAGGGTGGACACCACTTCATCGGGGACGCCGTGCCCTGGCCATGGCCCACGCCGTCCACAGCGTCCTGAAGTGGAGCCCGGAACAGAGCCCCGGAAGAGGATGAATTGACCCCCAACGACGACAACCCCGACGGCACCGCGCCGCCCGGTTCGGGCGACGGCAACGCCTCCACCCGTCTGGCGCCGCGGCCCATTTCCCGCCCTCCCGTCGACTCCGCCTCCCGTAACGCGTTCGGCCGCCCGGACGGATTCGAGGGGTCCTTCCTCGGTTCGGAGGAACACCGCGACCAGGGGGAGCACGCGCCGCGCAACGCTGCACCGGACCCGGTGCTCGAAGAGGCGTTCGGACGGCCGGCGTCCGCCGGCGAGTCCCTGCAGCGCCATCCCGCCGACGCGGGAGCCCTCGATGGCGAGCGCGACGACGAGACCGACATCGCCGCGGACCCGTGGCGTGACCCGAGCGCGGCAGCGCAGCTCAGCGGTCCAGCGCTGGCCAGGCCATTACCGGCGGGGGCCGGCGGCCCCACCGGCAAGCTGGGTGTGCGCGACGTGTTCTTCGGCGGAAAGGTGTCCTACCGGGCGCTGGCGGTGCTGGCCGTGCTGGCGATCACGATCGCGTTCGTCGGCGGCTGGGTGGGGCGCAAGACTGCCGAGGTCGTCGAGGCCTTCACGACGTCCAAGGTCACGCTGTCGACCAATGGCAACCAGCTGCCCGAGGGTCGTTTCGCTCAAGTGGCGGCCGCGGTGGCCGATTCGGTCGTCACGGTCCAGGCGATGAGCGACCAGGAGGGCTCGCAGGGCTCGGGCGTCGTCGTCGACGGTCGAGGCTACATCGTCACGAATAACCACGTGATCTCCGACGCCGCCAACAACCCGAGCCAGTTCAAGATCACGGTCGTGTTCAACGACGGCAAGGAAGTGCCCGCCAACCTGGTCGGCCGCGACCCGAAAACGGACCTGGCCGTGCTCAAGGTGGACAACGTCGACAAGTTGACGGTGGCCGAGTTCGGCGACTCCGACAAGCTGCGCGTCGGCGACGAGGTGATGGCCGCCGGTGCCCCGCTCGGGCTTCGCAGCACCGTCACCCAAGGCATCATCAGCGCGCTGCACCGCCCTGTGCCGCTGTCCGGCGAAGGCTCTGACACCGACACCGTCATCGACGCCGTCCAGACCGACGCATCGATCAACCACGGCAACTCAGGTGGCCCGCTGATCGACATGAGTTCGCACGTGATCGGCATCAACACCGCCGGAAAGTCATTGTCCGACAGTGCTAGTGGGCTGGGCTTCGCGATCCCGGTCAACGAGGTGAAGGCCACGGTGGAGGCGCTGATCAGGGACGGCAAGGTCGTTCATCCCACGCTCGGGTTAACTGCGCGATCGGTCAGCAACACGGTGGCGTCCGGGGCTGAGGTCGCCAACGTCAAGGTCGGTGGCCCCGCCGAAAAGGGCGGGATCCTCGAGAACGACGTGGTCGTCAAGGTCGGCGATCGCAAGGTCGCCGACGCCGACGAATTCGTCGTCGCGGTGCGCCAGCTCGCGATCGGACAGCCAGCCCCCATCGAGGTGGTGCGCCAGGGCCGCCACCTCACGCTGACGGTAACTCCCGCCCCGGATATCTGATGTTCGGCAGCATCGGTTGGGGCGAGATCTTCGTCCTGGTGGTCGTGGGCCTGGTGATCCTCGGTCCCGAACGCCTGCCGGGTGCGATCCGCTGGACCGCCGATGCGCTGCGCCAGGCCCGCGACTACGTCAGCGGTGCAACCAGCAGCCTGCGCGACGAGCTGGGTCCCGAGTTCGACGACCTGCGTGAGCCGCTTGCGGAGCTGCAGAAACTTCGAGGCATGTCACCCCGGGCTGCGCTGACCAAGCATCTGCTCGACGGCGATGACTCATTCTTGACCGGCAATTTCGAAAAACCGGTCGACCCGCCACCGTCCACACCGGCGGCGAAACCTTCGATGGGCGTTTCGGAACCAGCTCCGTTCGACACCGACGCAACGTAGCCGGTCAGCGCCGGGCGGTGTCGATGCCCAGCGACATGCCGGCCAGCCCACGACGGCGGGCCGACAACCTGTCGGCGACGCCGCGCAGCTCCTTGCCCGCTGGAGAGTCGGGCGCGCTGAGGACCAATGGAAGGCCGGAGTCGCCCGCGGTCACCAGCGCCGGGTCCAGCGGCACCTGACCGAGCAGCGGCACGTCGGCGCCCACCGCCCGCGACAGGCGCTCGGCGACCTGACGGCCACCGCCTTCGCCGAACAGATGCATCGTCGAGCCGTCAGGCATCAGCAAACCGGACATGTTCTCGACCACCCCGACGATGCGCTGCCGGGTCTGCAGCGCGATCGCTCCCGCCCGCTCGGCCACCTCGGCGGCCGCCATCTGCGGCGTGGTCACCACCAGGATCTCGGCGGTGGGGATCAGCTGGGCCACCGAGATTGCGATGTCGCCGGTACCGGGCGGCAGGTCCAGTAGCAGCACGTCCAGATCGCCCCAGTACACGTCGGCGAGGAACTGCTGAAGCGCGCGGTGCAGCATCGGGCCGCGCCACACCACGGGGGTGTTGCCCTGGGTGAACTGCGCGATCGAGATGACCTTCACGTCGTGGGCAATCGGCGGCAGGATCATCGACTCGACCTGGGTGGGCCGGTCCGTGGTACCCATCATCCGCGGGATCGAGTGACCGTAGATGTCGGCGTCCAATAGCCCGACCGACAGCCCGCGGCCGGCCATCGCGGCCGCGAGGTTCACCGTGACACTGGACTTGCCCACGCCGCCCTTACCCGACGCCACCGCGTACACCCGGGTCAACGAGCCGGGTTGGGCGAACGGGATCGTAGGTTCACGGGCGTCGCCGCGCAGCATCTTCCTCAACTCGGTGCGCTGCTCGTCGCTCATCACGTCAAGCGAGACCCGCACCGCGCCGGTGCCCGGCACGTCGGTCACCGCACGGGTGACGCGGTCGGCGATCTCCGCCTTCTTCGGGCAGGCAGAGGTGGTCAAATAAATCTCGACGTGCACAGCGCCCTTGGGGCCCTCGGGGCCCTCGGGCTCGATCGTGACGTTCTTGACCATGCCCAGTTCCGTGATCGGCCTGCGCAACTCCGGGTCGATGACCTTGGCCAGCGCCGATCGCACCGCAGAAGTGAGTTCTTTGGACATCACCGTCGAGTCTACGGTTCGGTTGCCCTTAACCGGTCGGTGCTCGGTTCGCGGGGCCGGGTAGAGGTCCCGGCGTTGGCGGGAGCGCATCATCGGTGGGCGCCGGCGCAGGGGCGGGCCAGGGCCATGGTGCGGCCGGCGCAGGGGCGGGCCAGGGCCATGGTGCGGCCGGCGCAGGACCGGGCAGCCCCGGCCACTGATATGTCGGCGGCTGAGTTGTCGGCGCCATCCCCGGCAGCGGGGGCCCGAACGGGGTGGGGGTCGCGCTCGCCCCGTAGCACACCAGGGTCGGACATCCGGGGTACTGGCTCGGATCCATGCCCGGTAGTGGGATCGGGGGCATCTGGGGTGCGAAGTCCGGAGAACTGAAATTCACGAGCTGCCCCGGCATGCCGGGCAGATCCATCGGGAGGCCCGGGCCCAATCCTTCGGGGCCCCGTTCCAGATGTACGTCGCCCATCGGGGGGATGGGTCCGGTGATCGGCGGCAAGTCAACGGGGACAACGCCGGTCGCGTACGCCGCGGCCCAGCCCAGCACGTTTTGTGCATACGGCATCGAGTTGTTGTATCGCAGAATCGCGCTCAGCACCTGCGACTGGTCGCGCAGATTCAGCCCGCCGCTGCACAGGTAGCGCGCCGCAGCGAGCGACGCGTCGAATACGTTCTGTGGGTCGGCCTTTCCGTCACCCTTGGCGTCTGCGGCGAAGCGGGCCCAGGTCCCCGGCAGGAACTGCATCGGCCCCACCGCGCGGGCATATGTCGCCTGGCCGTTGGGAGCCATGCTCGACACGATGATCTCGTTGCCCGGCAGCGAGCCGTCCAGAACGGGGCCGTAAATCGGCCGCAGGGCGGTGCCGCGGGCGTCGGTGGCGCCGTTGTTGGCGTGCAGCGACTCGATCCTGCCGATTCCGGCCAGCAGATTCCAGCTGACGCCGCAATTGGGCTGGACCACCGCCATAATCCGCTCGGCGTTGCGGTACGCCGCCAGGGCCATGGCAGGAATTCGCAGCGCGCCGGGCGAATTGACCACCACGGCCGGAGGCGGGGCCGACAGCGACAACCCCGCGACGTGGAAACTCGCCGGCGGACGGCTGACTTGAATGTCGGAGGGGCCGGAGAGATCGCCCGAGTTCACCACGGCGGCCAGCGGCATCACGTCGGTGTTCTGGGTGGGCGGCGGGTGCACCACCGGCGCCGGGCGGGGCGCCGCCGCCACGGCACTGGTAAACACGAGCGGGGTAACCACGACGGCCAGGGCTGCCGCTGGAGTGCAGGCGACCCGGGTAACTTCCCGGCGTGCCCACCCGAGCGCTTTGCGGGCCCCCGAGCCTCCCCCTGTCCGCATTCACACCGTCCTGACGTCGTCGGCGCTAATCGGCCTTGTGAACTGAATCACCATACCTAGTCGGCAACGGGATGGATGCACATTGGCCACCGTTGTAAGAGCCAGGATGCCCCTTCCGGGTTAGCCTACGTGACACGCCTTTGCTCGGCGGTCCCGCCAGATCGGCCGCGGACGCCCTGTTCACCGCATGTCCGCAAGGGTATGAGTAAGTGGGTGGAGGAAAGTTTCGGGGCTGCGTACAGGGCGCGCCGAACGTGTCTTTCGGTGCCCGCCAGCAGCAACAAGATGATCGAGAAAGCCACGGGCCTGCCCGCCGACGAGGTGTTCCTCGATCTCGAGGACGCGGTTGCCGTCGACGCGAAGGCCCAAGCGCGCACGCAGGCCGCGATCGCGCTGTCCGAGACGGGATGGTCGGGCCAGCTCCTCGGTGTGCGCGTCAACGACTGGACGACGCCGTGGACGTATTCCGACGTGATCGAGGTGGTGTCCACGGCAGGTGCGCAAGTCGACATCATCGTGCTGCCCAAGGTCACCGACGTGTCCCACATCCACGCACTCGATCTGCTACTGACGCAACTGGAGATGACGCACGATCTGCCCGTTGGGCGCATCGGCATCGAGGCGCAGATCGAGAACGCGCAGGGGTTGAGCAATCTGGATGCGATCGCCGCCGGGCCGCGGCTGCAGGCGCTGATCCTCGGGCCGGCCGACCTCATCGCGAGCCTGAACATGCGCACGTTGGAGGTCGGAGAGCAACCGCAGGGCTACGACGTCGGCGATGCGTATCACCACGTGCTGATGTCAATTCTGGTCGCCGCGCGCACGCGCGGGGTCGCCGCTATCGACGGACCGTACCTGAAGGTGCGGGATGTCGACGGGTTCCGCAGAGTGGCCCGGCGATCCGCGGCGCTCGGCTACGACGGCAAATGGGTGCTGCATCCCGATCAGATCGCGGCCGGCAATGAGATCTTCAGCCCGCGACAGGCCGACTACGATCACGCCGAGTTGATCCTGGAGGCTTACGAATGGCACACGTCCGCGGCCGGTGGCGCGCGGGGAGCGGTGATGCTCGGGGACGAGATGCTCGACGAGGCGAGCCGCAAGATGGCCCTGGTGATCGCGGCCAAGGGGCGCGCTGCGGGCATGACGCGGCAAGGCGAGGTGTTTCAGCCGCCGAGCTGACCCCTAGCTGTTGTTCATCGCGGCCACAACCGCAATGATGGCCACCACGATGGCAAGCAAGATCGCCACGCCTCCGACCGCGATCCCGGCCACGGCGAGTCCGCGTCCTTGTTGCCCGCTCTGCTTGATCTGGTTCAGCGCGATGACGCCCAACACAATGCCGGCGATGGCACCCGCTCCGCCAAAGACGCCAAAGCAGAAAAACGACGAAAAGACGCCGATGACGGACGCCGCAAGCGAGCCGATCGCGAGTCCGTTGGGTCCTGACCCTGTGGCAGCGTAGCCGGCGGCGTACGGGGCGCCCGGATACCCGGACTGGTACGGCGGCTGCGGGGGATAACCGCCCGGGGGCGGCTGGTAGGGCGGGGGCGGCGGGGGATATCCGCCCTGCGGCTGTTGGTACGGCGGGGGCGGCGGGGGATAGCCGGGCTGCGGCTGTTGGTACGGCGGGGGGTAGGCGGGCTGCGGCGGGGGGCTGGCGG